>Ga0155588_1080_pt2 | contig 11918 bp, 11 predicted proteins | sample RifCSPhighO2_12_FD_107245 | JGI IMG/M metagenome (GOLD analysis project Ga0155588, IMG submission 107245) | Gammaproteobacteria bacterium RIFCSPHIGHO2_12_FULL_41_15
CAAAGGCTGTTAATGCTTCTGCTGCGTACATCAAAGAAGGGCCGCCTCCCATATAAACTGCCATAGCAAGTGTTTCCATAAGCTCTTCTTGCGTTACCGCAAGTTTTACTAACGCTTGGGCATGAAACCCAATGCAGCCATCACAGCGCGCAGCAACCGCAAGCGCCAGCGCAATTAACTCTTTTGATTTTTTACTTAAAGCGCCTTCTTTGGTGCTTGCTGCGGCAAGCGAACTAAATCCCGCCATAACATCGGGGATTCCTTGACGTAATTTGGCAATGGATGCACTAATATTGCTAGTAATTTCTGTATAATTTTTACTCATTACTTCTCCTTAGAGTTGTATTGTAATGCCCAGGATGATACTTAGAGTTACTCCTTAAATTTATTTAGCCATTTAAAGATCACCGAACAGTCTTTGTCCTTATAGCCATCTTTAGCTAAATTATCATATAATTTACAAGCTAAAGCTCCCATAGGGGTGTTAACATTACAACGCCCTGCGGCTTCTTGGCTTAAACTTAAATCTTTTAACATCATAGCAACAGTAAACGCTGGTGGCGCATAATCATGATTAGCAGGAGCGTCAGGTAAGACGTCTGGTACAGGTACATAGTTATCCATAACCCAACATTGCCCAGATGCTTTAGTGGCAATTTCATGAAATTTCTGCGCCGTTAAACCTGATTTTGTCGCCAAAGAAAATGCCTCAGAAACCGCCGTCATCATTATACCTAAAATCATGTTATTGCACATTTTAGCCGCCTGCCCGCAGCTATTATTGCCTGCATGAATAATTTGTTTACCCATAGCGCTTAAAATGGGGACAGCACGGGTATAAATGCTTGTTTCGCCGCCTACCATAAAAGTTAAGCTACCTAACCTTGCCCCCCCAACTCCCCCTGAAACAGGGGCATCGATAGCAGCAACTTGCACTGCATCTGCTGCTCTTTTAATTTTTAAACTGCTTGCAATATCAATAGTTGAACAATCGATAAATAAAGCGCCAGGTTCTAATAAATTAAATTCCCCTGCTTGATTAAGACATACTTCTTGAACTTGCGTTCCTGTTTGCAACATAGTAATACCTACTTGGCTAGTTTTAGCTTCTGCAAGCGTCGTTGCCGTACTTCCACCTAAAGCCGCAAATTCTTTAACTTTTAGAGGACTAATGTCAAATCCTGTGACTTTATACCCATTTTTAAGCAAATTAAGCGCCATAGGCATGCCCATGTTTCCAAGTCCTATAAAGAAAATTTGCTGCATAATTTTGCTCCTTTAATCAGTATGCGTGGGCATAACAAATTCTGAAGTGTTTTTTGTGACTCGTCTCCATTTGGCAGTTACAGTTTTAAGTTTGGTGTAAAAGTGCAAACTTTCCATGCCATGCATAGGAGTATCGCCAAAAGAAGATTGTTTAAAACCCCCAAATGAGTGGCTAACAATTGGCACTGGAATTGGAATATTAACTCCTACCATACCAACTGTAACACCCTCTACAAAATCTCGGGCAACACCACCGTCTTGCGTAAAGATAGCAGCGCCGTTCCCAAAATGATTGGTATTAACAATGTTAAGGGCCTCAGCAAATGATTTTGCAACTAATACCACTAAAACAGGGCCAAAGATCTCTTCTTGATAGATCTGCATAGTTTGCTTAACGTTATCAAACAAACATGGGCCTAAAAAATAGCCATCTTTATGTTTTGGATGTTTAAACTCACGCCCATCTAGCAATAAAAGCGCGCCTTCTTGAACTCCTAGATTAACCATAGCAGTCACTTTTTTAAGGTGATTAGCGCTAATTAATGGACCCATATCGATGTTTGGCTCATTGCCTTTGCCAATGCGAATAGCCTTTGCTAAAGGAATTAGTTCTTTAAGAAAATCTTCTTTGCATTGCTTGCCCACAGCGACCACGCAAGAAAGAGCCATACAGCGCTCGCCTGCTGAACCATAAGCTGCGCCTACAATGGCTTTTGCTGCCTCTTTTAAATCAGCGTCCATCATCACTACTGCATGATTTTTGGCTCCACCAAAGGTATGGGCCCGCTTATTTAAGCTTACAGCTTGTTGATAAATACTACTTGCAACCTTAGTTGAAGCAACTGCGGTTACTGCTTTTACCTCTTCTTGTGTTATTAATTGGCTAACTGTAGCTTTATCTCCATGGATAATATTTATAACTCCTGGGGGAAGACCTACCTCGGTAAACCAAGTTGCTAATAATAGTGCAGCCGTTGGATCTTGTTCTGAAGGCTTGAGAATAAAAGTATTGCCTGCTGCTATTGCAGGAATCATCATCCATATAGGCACCATTACAGGAAAGTTAAATGGGCTAACTCCTACGCATACTCCTAAAGGCTCGCGCAGGGTATAACAATCAATATCAGTTGCGGCATTGTTAGTTAAAGGAGTTTGCCAATGACTAACTAACCCACAGTACCATTCAATTAGCTCAATGCCACGTGCTATAGAACCTTTGGCATCATCTAAGGTTTTGCCATGCTCATTTGTGACCACTTGTGCAAGCTCAGCTTGTTTTGCGAGCAGAATCTCTCTAAAAGCAAAAAAAAGCTTTGACCTTTTAAGAGGGGTAGTAGAAGACCAGCTAAGATAAGCTGTTTTGGCAGCTTCTATCGCTTTATTAATAGTTAAAGAAGAGGCAAATGGCACTAACCCAATTTCCTTACCTTGCGCAGGATTCATAATAGGATTAAGTTTTTCGTCTTTATCAATATAAGATTTACCATTAATAAAATGGGTTAAGGGAGTAATTTGCATTTTAATTTAAGCCTTCAATTATATGTTCTAAGCCATACTTAAGAGATTTTAGACTGGGCGCTTTTTCGCAGGCAAGCAATAAGCCTTGCATAAAAGATTGCCTATCTGTGCATTCATGAGTAATGGTTAAGGTTTCACCAGGGGAACCAAAAATAACATCTTGCTTGGCAATAACTCCTAAAAGCCTTAATGAGTGAATAGGAACTCCTGCAACTATGGATCCCGCGGCTTGTCCATGCCTACGTCCCGCTCCCACGACTTGATCGCGGGATTGTCCGCGGGACCCATAGTCGCAGGAAGTAGGTTGTGGATTGGAAAACTCGCGCACAGATGCAATTTCACGCGCTGTTTTAATAGAGGTGCTGGATGGAGCATCAAGTTTTTGCGTATGGTGAATCTCTACAATTTCAACTGATTCCATAAAGCGCGCTGCAGTTTTCGCAAATTGCATCATTAATAAAACCGCAAGCGAAAAGTTAGGTACTATTAAACCCCCTAAAGATTTCTTTGCACAAATTTGGGTAAATTCTTGTATTTGGTCTTCTGTTAAGCCGCTTGTACCAATGACAGGATGTGCATTGTTATCGATAATAGTCTTTGCATTGTTATATACCGTATCTGCGCGCGTGAAATCAACTACAACTTGGGGTTTATTTGCTTTAATAAATTCAGCAAGGTTATCTGTCTTACCTAACTGACCTACTAAGGTAAAACGCTTATCTTGCAAAAGAGCTTGAGAGGCAAGCGTGCCCATTTTGCCGCTTGCCCCATTAATAGCTACGCTTATCGTCATGATTCTTTAACACTTTTATTGCGTTCTTCCTTAGCCTTTGCGATTAATGCTTCTTCTCTTTCTTTCTTCAATATCTTAAGCGCCCATATTACTGCAATAGGCCACCCAATTACCGTTGATTGCAAAGCTAAAGCTAGCAGGCCGCCAAATGGGTTATCGCGCACAAACAATATGATAGCAGGACAAAATACTGCTACTAATTTGTTAAAAAATCCCATCTTAAATCTCCTTATTCGGGCATGAAAAAGTCTTAACTATAACTCCATTATCATCTACAACCTCTAACCTTATAGGAAATTTCCACAAAAAATACAAGTGCTTTAAAACTTCATTTAAGGAAACATCAAGGTTCATTCTTCTGTACTCTGTATATTGTAAAATAAGCGAACGATCACCTTCTATATCTACTTTATAAACCTGAATATTTGGATCTTGCGCTGAGAGTTGATACTGCTTCGCCAAAGCCTCGCGTATAACTTTATATCCTGTTTCATTATGAATAGCCGAAACTATATAATCAGGTTTTTCATCATCATCAAGAACATTAAATAATTTCATATCGCGGATTAACTTAGGGGATAAATACTGCGCAATAAAACTTTCGTCTTTAAAGTTACGCATGGCTAAATCAACCGCTTTACGCCAATCTTGCCCTATAAGATGAGGGAACCATTCTTTATCCTCAGAAGTTGGCGCCTCACAGATCCGCTTAATTTCCTGATACATTCTAAAGCCAAGCGCATAAGGATTAATCCCAGTAAAATGCGGATGGTCAAACCCTAGTTGAGTTATCACATTAGTATGATTATCTAAAACCTCGAGCATAAACCCATCTGTTATGAGCTTTTCATCATAAAGAGCATAAATAAGATTATAGTGCCAAAAAGTAGCCCAGCCTTCATTCATTATTTTGGTTTGTGGCTGCGGATAAAAATATTGCGCCAGCTTACGCACTATCCGCACAATCTCGCGCTGCCAAGGCTCTAATAATGGGGCATTTTTCTCAATAAAATACAAAATATTTTCTTGCGGCTCTTGGGGGAAAATTTTTTTCTTCTCAGCATTTTTTTCGGCTGACTTTTCAGGAATAGTGCGCCAAAGCTCATTAACCTGAGATTGAATATAGATTTCCCGATTTTGTTGTCTTATTTTTTCTTCATGAATAGATAATTTTTGCGGATGTTTATAACGATCTACGCCGTAATTCATCAGGGCATGACAACTATCTAACAATGCTTCGACCTCGGTAATACCATGTTTTTCTTCGCATTGGGCCACAAAATTCCGCGCAAACACTAAATAATCAATAATCGCATCAGGAGACGTCCACATCTGAAATAAATAATTATTTTTAAAAAATGAATTATGCCCATAGCAAGCATGCGCAATGACTAAAGCTTGCATGGCCATGGTGTTTTCTTCCATCAAATAGGCAATACAAGGATTGGAGTTTATTACCATCTCATAAGCAAGTCCCATTTCACCACGTTGATACCTTTGGGCAATATCTACAAAATGCTTGCCAAAAGTCCAATGGTAATAGCCTATTGGCATACCAGTCATAGCATAAGCATCCATCATTTGTTCTGCTGAAATAATTTCAATTTGATTGGGAAAAGTATCTAGGCCAAAGTCTGCTGCAAGCCTACTTATTTCCTTGTCATAAGCCATAATAAGCTCAGGGGTCCAATCAGATCCTACCGATAGAGGTTTTTTTCTCATGCTGTCTTCCTTGTAAATAATTCACGAAAAACAGGGTAGATCTGCTCTATATTCTCTATATGCTGCATAGCAAAATTGGGAAATGCCTCTTGGACTGCTTGATATGCCTCCCATAAACTTTGATGATGCCTTGGCATAATTTCGATATAAGTAAAGTATTGCACATAGGGCATGATGCTTTTTTGTAATAGCGTCTCACAATAAGGCGAATCGGCATTCCAATTATCGCCATCTGAAGCTTGAGCAATATAAATATTCCACATCTCAGGAGGAAACCTGGTTTCAATAAGTTCGGCTACCATTTCTAAAGCACTGGAAACTACAGTTCCACCTGTTTCGCGCGAATAGAAAAACTCTTGCTCATTAACTTCTTTCGCACTTGTATGGTGGCGGATAAAAATTATCTCGATATTTTCATAGGTTTTAGTTAAAAATAGATACAATAAAATAAAAAATTGTTTAGCAATTGCTTTTTTTACCTCATCCATTGAGCCTGAGACATCCATAACGCAAAACATAACTGCCTGCGTTGCGGGCAACATTACTTTAATACGATGGTTATAACGTAGGTCGACAGTATCAATGAAAGGTACGGCTTTCATTTTACGTTTTAATACCTCAATTTTATGCAAATATTCTTCTCTTTTCGCTTGCGACTTTTTATCCTGGCCTTTGAGATTAGCGAGGAGCTCTGCGGTTTTTTCTAGTTTTTTGCGATATGAGGCTGTGATAGCTAAGCGCCGACTGAGTGCCTGCCGTAAGGAACGCACAACATTAATATTAACTGGAATACCGCTATTAATTATCCCTGCTCTTATAGATTTCTCGGTAACCATTTTACCTAAATCTTTACGCACCATATCAGGCAGCTCAAGATCATCAAAGTAAAGATCAATAAATTCTTCTTTAGTTAAATAAAATTGAAAGGAATCTTCTCCTTCACCTTGATTACTGGCATCTCCTCCACTTGCGCCTCCTTCACTGCTTTGCGGCCTTGGAATAGTATCACCCTTAGCATACTCTTTATTACCTGGCAAAATCCTATCAACCACTCCGCCTTTACCCCAACGAAAACGTGGCTCAGAGAGATCTTTTTTCGGGATTGTGACAGCCTCGTCTTTAGCTATATCACTAATATTCTTTTTGGTTAAGGAATCTAACACTGACTTTTTAATTTGCTGCTTATAGCGTCTTAAAAAGCGCTGCCTATTAACAGTACTCTTTTTTTTGGCGCTTTGTCGTCTATCTATAAGCTGAGACATGTTGCCCTCTTAATCTTATTGAGATTTTCTAACCCGCAAGTACCAATCGCTTAATAACCTTACTTGTTTACGGGTGTAGCCTTTGTCTACCATACGGGCAATAAATTCTTCATGTTTTTTACGCTCTTCTTCTGAAGCTTTGGCATTAAAAGATATAACTGGTAATAAATCTTCAGTATTGGTAAACATCTTCTTTTCAATAACTGAACGAAGTTTTTCGTAGCTATTCCAGATTGGATTTTTGTTATTATTATTAGCCCTTGCGCGTAAAACAAAATTCACTACTTCATTGCGAAAATCTTTAGGATTAGAAATACCGGCGGGTTTTTCAATTTTCTCAAGCTCCGCATTTAAAGATGCTCTATCGAAAATCTCACCAGTATCAGGATCACGATAGTCTTGGTCTTGAATCCAAAAATCTGCATAAGTTATATATCTATCAAAAATATTTTGCCCATATTCAGAATAAGACTCTAAATATGCAGTTTGGATTTCCTTGCCAATAAATTCTACATAATGCGGCACTAAATGTTCTTTTATAAAACCAAAATACCTATCTCTTACTTCTTTAGGAAATTGTTCGTGTTCTATTTGCCTCTCTAATACATAGAGTAAATGAACTGGGTTTGCGGCAACTTCTGTATGATCAAAGTTAAAAACTTTAGATAAGATTTTAAAAGAAAAGCGTGTAGAAACCCCGCTCATACCTTCATCCACACCTGCAACATCACGATATTCTTGAAATGATTTTGCTCTAGGATCGGTATCTTTTAAACTTTCACCATTATACACCCGCATTTTTGAATAAATGCTGGAGTTTTGTGGCTCTTTTAATCTTGTTAATACGGCAAATTGCGCCAACATAGTCATAACGCCAGGAGCACAGGGCGCGTCTTTTAATGAACTATGATCAATTAACTTATGATAAATTCTTTCTTCTTCACTAACTCTCAAGCAATAAGGCACTTTGACAATATTTATTCTATCGATAAAAGCTTCATTATTTTTATTATTTCTAAAACTTTGCCATTCAGATTCATTTGAGTGCGCTAAAATAATGCCCTCAAAAGGAATAGATGATAAACCTTCGGTTGCATTGTAATTACCTTCTTGCGTTGCCGTAAGGAGAGGATGTAAAACTTTTATTGGCGCCTTAAACATTTCCACAAACTCTAATAAGCCTCTATTGGCTCTACATAAACCTCCAGAAAAACTGTAAGCATCTGGATCGTTTTGCGAAAATTCTTCTAATTGGCGGATATCTACCTTACCGACCAAAGATGAAATATCTTGGTTATTTTCATCTCCTGGCTCAGTTTTTGCGAGCGCAACTTGCATAGAGCGTGATGGCCATACTTTAACAACCCTAAACTTACTTGCATCGCCATTAAACTCATGCAACCTTTTAACCGCCCAGGGTGACATTACATAACGCAATGATCTTTTCGGAATGTTATAACGTTCGTGCAAAATTTCCGCATCTTCGTTTACATCAAATAATCCTAATGGAGACTCAAAAACTGGCGAACCTTTAATGGCATAAAATGGGACTTTTTCCATTAAGGTTTTGAGCTTTTCCGCTAAAGAAGATTTACCGCCGCCAACAGGTCCTAATAAATATAGTATTTGCTTAGATTCTTCTAATCCTTGAGATGCATGCTTTAAAAACCCGACAATTTGTTCAATAGCATCTTCCATACCATAAAAATCTTTAAATACCTCATAGCGGGGAATAACCTTATTAGAAAATATGCGTGATAAGACAGGATCATGCCGTGTATCAACTAACTCTGGCTCCCCAATTGCCGTAAGGAGACGTTCTCCTGCGTTAGCATAAGCACTTGGATCTTTTTTACAAAGCTCCAAATATTCATCCAAACTCATCTCTTCTGATTTTCGCTCGTCAAAGCGTTTTGTATAATTTGCTAAGAAATCTTGTGTACTCATGAGCTTGTCCTCTAATTGTTAGCTATGGGAACTTCCCCCCCTTATATATTTATATAGCACACATTTTGAAAAATCGTCACCTTAGAGAGAAGGGAGGGCAAACTTTAAATTCTAGGCTACACTTTAATTAAGCATATAAGAAAAAATGAGGTAAACATGCGAGATTTAGTATTACACCCAACTGACATATGTCAATGGCATGCCATCATAGGAGAAGCCCAAGGACACTCCCAGGTATTATTAGCAGAGGATACCGAAAGTTACCTGGTATTTTTATTAATGAGGTTTAGTAAACAACAAAGACTGGTAGAGTCGATTATTGCGTTAGATTTTTTAGACTCGTTAAATTCAGCTGGCCTAACTCAAGTTGAAAAACTTCAAGCCGTGGGAGACAAAAGCTTACTCTTTTGTGGTCTTTTCCCAGGAGTAGCTATAAAAAGACGCGTAAATTTAGATTACTTTGCCGATATTGGTCAAAGCGCATACTATTCAGCAGCAGCGCATAATGAACACCCATATGCGCATTTATTTGCTAAACTAAGCGATCAATTTTTAGAGTTACAACAAGTTTTACAAGCCCTAAATTATCAGGATTTGTAACTTTTTTCCGTTTTACCCAATGCCTGCGATAAAAACTCGCAAAAGAGATCATATTTGCAATACTTGTTCATTATGGTACAATAAATGTCTAAATTTAACTCTATGAGAGATTGCAATGAGCATCTTTAATCCATTTGAAAAAAATTATTTTGCCGTTACTAGATTTAAAAAATTAACTTTTATCCAACAACTTTTGATTACCTTAGGTACATTTTTTGCCGGGATTTTTAGTCTAGGTTTAGCATCAGTGGGCGTATTTCGCTTTTTAGTTGGATTAGCTAAAGCTTGTGTAGTATCACCTAAAACTTCTACAGAACTAACGTATGAACTTTCGAACTCTATAAATAAAGAAAATATAGATATGGAAATTGTTACAGAACTATTAAGACGCCTTGAGTTTAAAGATAAAACAGATCTGGCTCTTAGTTCACTCAGATCTGAATTGCGTAATGCAATATACGATAACAAAGTAGAATTAGTAAGAGCATTACTCGAAAATAAAGATCTATGCGAAGAGGTAAAAATGTATTATCTGGATAATGATTTATGTGTATCGACAGTTCTTTACTGTGCACAAACCCACGAAATGGTAGATCTGTTGCTAGAAAAAGGCGCAGATCCAAATGCTTATAGATCAAGAGCAACAGACGAATGCATCAAGGAATTTGAAAAAGTCATAGTTGACCCAAATTATAAAATGCCTCCTGGCTGTGCAGAATACACTACTCCTTTAATTTACTTTCGCGATAACCCTGCAATCGCTAGAATACTTATCGATTATAATGCTGACGTTCATGCAAAAAATAGCGAGGGACGAACAGCTTTAATGCAGCTAGAACAGGATAAAAATGAAGAACATACTCCTTTATCAAGAAGACCTATAAGAGATAAGCAGTATCAGGAATATATGCTTAATTTTTTTAGATATGAAGAAAAAGTTACAAGGGTACGCACATGTAAAAACGAGCAATCGACGTCGCCTACAACGTTATCCTCTAGCAGGTAAAGCTATCACTCAGCTTGATACCCATCAGGTATCTTAGATGAAGCGCCAAAAAGGTATTTTTCCATTTCGGTGCGTAAAAATTCACGCGCCTTAGGATCAACCGTTGAGAGGCGATATTCGTTTATTAGCATGGTCTGATGATTTATCCACATTGACCATGCTTCTTGCGAAACGCTGGCAAATATACGCTCGCCTAGTTCTCCTCTAAACGGTTGCTCCTCTAGACCTTTAGCTTCTTTTTTTAGCTTCATACAATAAATAGTTCTCATAATTAACACTCCGGTAAATTAACAGCCAAACCGCCCAAGGATGTTTCCTTATAAATAGTCATCATATCCTTGCCAGTTTGTTTCATAGTCTCTATAACTTTATCTAAGGAAATATAATGATGCCCATCTCCCATCAGCGCCATGCGGGATGCATTAACTGCTTTAATAGCCCCCATAGCATTACGCTCAATACAGGGGATTTGGACTAAACCCATAAGAGGATCGCAAGTCATTCCTAAATGATGCTCCATGGCAATTTCGGCTGCGTTTTCAATTTGCATTACACTGCCACCTAAAACCGCAGTTATGCCTGCCGCCGCCATGGATGATGCAGTTCCTACTTCACCCTGACAACCTGCTTCAGCTCCTGAAATGGAAGCATTCCTTTTGCATAAAACCCCAACTGCAGTTGCAGTTAAAAAGTACGTATAAAGATCTTTATCCTGAAAGCGGTTATAGGCTTCTTGATAATATTTTAAAACAGCGGGGATAACTCCTGCAGCTCCATTAGTTGGAGCAGTTACAATTCTGCCTCCTGCGGCATTTTCTTCATTTACCGCAATTGCATATAAATTTAGGCGATTCATAATATCTGAGCTTTCAAAGATAGTTGGTATGCCTTTTTTATGCGTTATTATTTGTTTATATAAATTAGGAGCGCGGCGTTTAACGTTTAAACCTCCAGGCAAAATACCAGTAGCATGGCAGCCTCTATCTATGCTGGCAAACATCACCGCAGCAATTTTTTTAATATAAGCTTTAATCTCTTTTAAGCTCCGCCAGCATTTTTCATTTTCCAACATAAGATCTGCAATGCTTAAGCCATTATCATCACACTGCCGCATAAGCCCATTAGCGGTTCTAAAAGGGTAGCGCGGAGTTGGCATAGCATCCTTGGGATTGTTAAATGTATCTTCTGTAACAATAAATCCGCCACCTATTGAGTAATATACCTCGGTAAATAGAAGTTTACCCTCACTAGCATAAGCAGTAAAACGCATACCGTTAGTATGCAAAGGCAAAACCTCCTTTTGCAAAAACATTAAATCCTTGGCAGGATTAAATGAAATTTCTTTTTTTCCTGCTAGCATAAACCGCTTAGCGTGAAGAATCGTATGCATTCTTGGCTCAAGCTGTGAAGGATCGACTGTCTCAGGAACATAACCTTCAAGACCATTTAATATAGCTTTATCAGTACCATGCCCTTTACCAGTAAGCGCAAGGGAACCATATAGATCAACTTGCACCCGCGTAGTTTTATCTAAAACTTTAAGATCATTTAATTGATTAATAAATGCATTAGCAGCATACATTGGCCCAACAGTATGCGAACTTGAAGGGCCAATGCCTATAGAGAATAAATCAAAAATACTAATATTCATTTTAGATATAGAAGTTACCTAGCCATTTTGCCCTAAAATATACACCATTAACCACGAAGTTGCTATAATCTTAGGGCCAAACCTCAGGGCTGTCCCGTCTTAATAAATCATAAAAGCTCCCTTCTCCCGCTTGCGGGAGAAGGGTTGGGGATG
>Ga0155588_1098_pt4 | contig 11852 bp, 13 predicted proteins | sample RifCSPhighO2_12_FD_107245 | JGI IMG/M metagenome (GOLD analysis project Ga0155588, IMG submission 107245) | Gammaproteobacteria bacterium RIFCSPHIGHO2_12_FULL_41_15
GGCAGCGTATGCACCTGAAGGCTGACATTTGATATGATGCGCGCGTTGTATGGCATCAATAACAGCGTCGACCTTCGGAGGTAGTTCACCCAATTGATCATGATAGCGTGGGAGTTGGTAAAGTCCCTTGGCAAGACGGCTTATGAATCGGATGTCATTTAACCTTGATAAGACCTTACGTATGCTATCCTCGCTGCCGAGGTCCGAAAAATCACTTTGAGTAAAGCACCAGCCTTGTTCATGTTGGATAATACGTTTTTTTATTTGATCAACCAGTGATTTTGTCACAATAAGCCTCGTTTTTTGTCACAAATATACATCAATATTCGGGACAAAAAAAGGTGCTTTATCGGACATCCTTGTCTTTAGTCTCTGATGCGAGTCATGTTGAGCAAGCAAACTCCAGCGGCAATGAGATTCTACCAACCAGCCACTTATTGAGCCTGCCACCTCTTTTTGCTACTATGCCTGCCATTTGATTGATATTCAGGTAATAAAAAATGGCCATCCTCGAGGTGCTTAAGTATCCAGATCCTCGCTTACGTCTCAAAGGTGAACCCGTTGAGCGAGTAGATAATAAAATAAAAAAAATCGTCACTGACATGTTTGATACACTCTATGGCTCTGAAAGCTGTGCTGGCTACTCCGCCATTCAGCTTAATATTCAAAAACAAATTATTGTCATCGACATTTCTGCACGTAAAAACGAACCACTCTGTTTGATCAATGCCAAAATTGTAGCGGCCGAAGGAGAAACTCAAGAGCCAGAAGGCTGCATGTCGCTACCTGATATTTTTGCACCCGTCAAACGAGCTGCTTGGATCAAAGTCGAAGCACTGGATCAAAATGGCGAGCACCTCGAAATTGAAACGGAAGGTTTTTTGTCCGCCTGCATTCAGCATGAAATTGATCACTGCAATGGCATCTTATTTATTGATCACTTATCAAAACTAAAACGGGCTAAAGTCGAAAACGCACTGCGAGCGATGCGTCAAAAGGGTGTTAAATGAAAATTGTTTTTGCAGGAACGCCCGATTTAGCGGTGCCATGTTTGCAAGCCTTACTTCATTCAGAACACGAAGTCTGTGCTGTCTATACACAACCTGATCGACCTGCGGGCAGAGGTCAAAAATTACAACAAAGCCCCGTCAAACAATTAGCTTTAGCCAACCATATCCCTGTACTACAACCCGAATCATTCAAATCTGACGCTGATTTCTCAACCTTAAAAAATTATCAAGCCGATTTAATGGTCGTCATTGCTTATGGTTTATTATTGCCTGAACGCGTCTTAAATATTTTTCCCTTAGGCTGTGTGAATCCACATGTCTCTTTATTACCCAAATGGCGAGGGGCGGCACCTATTCAACGCGCCATTGAAGCAGGAGATACAAAAACCGGTGTGACATTAATTCAAATGGACACAGGCTGGGACACGGGCGACATGCTCGCTCAACAATCTATTCCTATTCACAATCAAGACACCAGTCAACACATTCATGATCAGCTCGCCACCGTTGCTGCTGAGTTATTGATACAAACATTACCCAAAATAAAAAAAAATTCACTGGCACCCCAAAAGCAGGACCATCGTATCAGCACTCACGCGAAAAAATTATCGAAAGCCGAGGCTAAAATTAATTGGCACATGAATGCCACGGTACTTCATAATAAAATACGCGCATTTAATCCGTGGCCTGTTTGCTTTTGCGACTTTAATGATGATGTCTTACGCATTTGGTCTACCGAAGTGATTGACGACACATCCAATGCGTTGCCAGGCACTATTATTAACGCTTCCAAATTAGGTATTGATGTGGCTTGCCATGAAGGCATTCTACGCTTGCTCGAAATTCAATTGCCTGGCAGCAAAAGACTCTCCGCATCCGATTTTTTTAATGCACGAGGAAAACAGCTTGTCGGCCTTCAATTAAAATAGGTAGCCTCCTATGCTCATTATTTTAGACAGAGATGGCGTCATTAATCAGGACTCCGACCTCTATATTAAAACCGTTGAAGAATGGATTCCCATCTCCGGCAGCATAGAAGCCATTGCGCTATTAAAAAAAGCAGGGCATACCGTTGTGATTGCAAGCAACCAGTCTGGTCTATCACGCGGTTTATTTTCAATTGAAACGCTCAATGCCATGCATGACAAACTAAATCATTTGCTCAATGCATATAACGCAACCATCGATGGTATTTATTATTGCCCTCACTTGCCCACGGACAACTGTCACTGCAGAAAACCAAAGTCTGGCCTGCTTGAAAAAATTCAACAAGATTTTAAGGCGGATATGCATAAGGCTTGGATGATTGGTGACAGTATAAAAGACTTGCAAGTCGGGCAAAGGATGGGTTGTCAATTAGCCTTAGTCCGTACTGGCAAAGGGGAACAAAGTCTACAAGATAAATCCTTTGATTTTTCAAGTGTCGTTATCTGCAATGATTTAATGGCTGCGGTAGAGAAGCTATCCTGCGCGTAACATTTAACCACTCGCAAAACGGCTGACTATTCACCGACGCTTTTCATTTTCACATCTGCTTGTGTCAATCATCGCTCGCTGAATGCCAACCAATCTATAGCCGTGGTCGGTGCAGCACTGAACACATTGGGTGAACCTTGCGTCACTGTGCCGCCATGCTCTGTTTTTGCCGTTTCATAACCCGCGGGCTGTCCATCTATGATTAAACCTGCAATATTTTGGTTTATTTTATCTTGGCTGGCATCACAATGCAGAGGATCATCTTTGCGTGCAGCAGGTTGACCGTTTATCCATACTAAATTTGAACCTTTTAATACAGGCCCACCATTGTGCGGCTGTTGATCCGTTATTGTTGGACAATGATGGGAATCGCCTTGACGAGCAATGCCTTTACCCGGTTGATTCCCCACCGTTTGCAATTGAATCGTTGCGCTATTTAAAACAAAGCCTGCTCCACTTAATTTCAATTGACTGCCACCTACTTGCATCACTATTTCTGTCGCAGCATTGATCGTGAGTGCGCCATGACAGACTGCCGTAGTCTGCTGACCAGCAACCGTCACATGACGTTTTTGTGTCACACTATTTTGAAAGCGATTAGCCACCGTAATATTCAGATCTTTTTGACTTTTAAGATAAACAGACTCAGACCCCAGCGCATCTTCAAAACACAATTCATGTCCATCATTTGTATTGCTTGATTCCTGTGTATGCGTTCGAAAATAAGTTTTGGTATGGTTTTCAGGCAGTGAATCATTGGGGCGATGCAGATCATTGTGTAAACTACCGCAAATAATAGGTCTATTAGGATCAGCTTCTTCAAAAAACACCATCACTTCCTGACCTATTCTCGGTATCATTTGCCAACCATATTCACCAGCGGCAGGTTGTGCTACATCAATATAAGCAGAACAAAGCGTGTCATTGACTGTAGACTGTTCCCAATGAAATTTTACTTTCACTTGAGCCTTATCATTGACATCAATAGAGTCACCCACACCCACCACAGTGGCAGTTTGATGCCCCGTTATTTTTGGCACAGCATGAATCGCAACAGGGCAATAACGTCGATTAGAATCAAGTGCTGTTATGCTCACATCAACTCGTTGATGCGTATCAGTATTCAATTTTTCAATGTCATCTACTTTAGTTTCCAATGTCGCCAGATAAAAACTATTTGAATCGATCGAATCTACTTCATCATAAAAAGCATAATGCTGACCCAGTAGCAAATGACATCGATTTAATTGAGCTATGATGCGTTTTGCCTGACATTGTTCACGCTGAATAACACGCTGCGCGATCTTTTGTGTTTCTTGAAGGGTGCTTGTATGACTGGGATAAAGCATGGTTTGCAAATTTGCGATCGTTTGTCCTGCCGTCACCTGAGAACGCAAAGACAGATGGCTCAATGCTGCCGAATAATCTCGCGCAATCACTGTTGAAACCGCTAATGATTCTGTTGTTTCAGCAGAATAAGCTTGTGATTGTTTAGCCGATTGACTCGACAGTAAGAGGTTATCTGCACTTTTTAAAAATTGACGACTATCATCGAATAAATGAAGATAATGATTTTTTTGATCAAAACTAAAATAATAGCCAATACCATATTGTGAGAGCAGTCGATGCACAAAATCCAAATCAGATTCATTGTATTGCACACAATATGCTAAAGCAGGATAGTGTTCGACTAACGCTTCTTTGCGAATATTAGTCGCCGACCAGCTTGGAGCAGTCGAACAATGTTTGCCATCATACATAGCAACATCGACACTAGCATTTTCATCTGCAATCAGTGTGATGATATCTATCACTGATTGTTGTTGAAAAATACGGCTATTTTTTCGATAAGCCCAAAAAGCCATAGCCGGTTTAATTATCAATTGATAATGCTGTTTTTTATTGAGCACATCAAAATGCAAACTCGTAACTGAATCGATAACACCATGAAAAATTTTAGGTGCACCATTCTGTTGCAGTTGTAATGCAAGAGAACGGTGCAGATAATTTTTTGCACTTAAATCACGTCTCGACGTATAACCCTTCAAGGTCAATTCATACGGCAAAGACAGTGATTCGAGGGCAGTCAAGTGTGTGGCTGTAAAATCGGGTACGGGAAACTGCAAAAGATCAACGAATGATTTTTGAATCGTTTTTGACTCCATGACCGTCTCGCTCCCCTCTTCATTTTCAGACTAACAACACAGTACAGCGTAAGCGGCCAACCACATCGCTAGAAAACAGTACCGCGCACAGCGTAAGCGGCCAACCACATCGCGCACTTTATCAGCGGCTAGTAGCGATAATAATCAGGCTTATAAGGACCCTCAACCGGCACACCAATATAGTTAGCTTGCGCTGGCGTTAATTGAGTTAATTTCACACCAATTTTTTCCAGATGCAATTTTGCGACTTCTTCATCCAATTTTTTAGGCAAAACATACACATTATTTTTATACTGACCACTATTTGCCCACAGCTCCATTTGTGCCAATACTTGGTTAGTGAAAGAATTAGACATCACAAAACTAGGATGACCCGTTGCACAACCTAAATTCACTAAGCGACCACGCGCTAATAATAGAAGGCGACGCTTATTAGGCAGTGTGATTTGATCAACTTGCGGTTTAATTTCCATCCACACATGCTCAGGTGTGTCGAGGCTAGCAACATCAATTTCGCAATCAAAGTGACCAATATTACAAACTATCGCTAGATCTTTCATTTGCATCATATGATCGTGAGTAATAATGTCTTTGTTACCTGTGGTAGTGACAAAAATATCACCCATGGCCGCAGCTTCTTCCATTGTCAACACACGATGACCTTCCATAGCCGCTTGCAATGCACAAATAGGATCAATTTCAGTGACTAACACCGTAGCACCCAAACCCGCAAAGGCTTGCACACAACCTTTACCCACATCACCATAACCAGCTACTACAGCAATTTTACCTGCAATCATGACATCCGTTGCACGCTTAATAGCATCGATTAACGATTCTCGACAACCATATAAATTATCAAATTTAGATTTAGTGACAGAATCATTGACATTAATAGCAGGCATTTTTAACGTGCCTTTTTTAGCCATTTCATACAAACGATGCACACCGGTTGTCGTTTCCTCACTGACCCCTTTTATTTTTTTAGCCAATTCAGGATATTTTTCATGAATCATTAATGTCAGATCACCACCATCATCCAATAATAAATTAGGGCGCCAACCATTAGGGCCTTCGATTGTCTTAACTATACATTCTTCATATTCCGCATCTGTTTCACCCTTCCAAGCAAATACAGGAAGACCCGCTTTAGCCATCGCTGCTGCGGCATGATCTTGTGTTGAATAAATATTACAAGAAGACCAACGAATTTCAGCACCTAAAGCCACCAAGGTTTCCATTAACACCGCGGTTTGTACGGTCATATGTAAACAACCTGCGATTCGCGCGCCTTTTAAAGGCTGGCTTTTCGCATATTTTTCACGCAACGCCATCAATCCTGGCATTTCAACTTCGGCCAGCGTAATTTCTTTACGACCCCAATCCGCTAACCCAATATCTTTAACTTTATAATCTGTTGTTCTTGCTTTCATAGCGACTTCATTCATTTTTTTTCCTTCATTACGATTGTACAGACTCAGTGATACCCGCAGCTTCTGCTAATGCAGCTGCTTTATTTGTATGCTCCCAAGTAAAATCATGCTCAACTCGACCAAAGTGACCATAGCGCGCTGTTTGACGATAAATAGGTCGCAATAAATTCAGTTCAGAAATAATCGCTCTGGGACGCAAGTCAAAATGCTCGCGCACTAACTGAGAAATTTTGGCTTCATCAATTTTAGCGGTACCAAAAGTTTCTACCATAATTGAAGTGGGTTCTGCGATACCAATGGCATAAGAGATTTGCACTTCACACTCTTCTGCCAAACCTGCTGCTACAATATTTTTCGCCACATGACGTGCTGCATAAGCCGCAGAACGATCAACTTTAGAAGGATCTTTACCAGAAAAAGCACCGCCACCATGACGTGATCGACCACCATAAGTGTCGACAATAATTTTACGACCCGTTAAACCACAGTCGCCTACAGGACCACCAATAACAAAGCGACCTGTTGGATTAATATGATATTTTGTTTTTGAAGTTAACCATTCTTTTGGCAATACAGGCTGAATAATTTCTTCCATAACCGCTTCGATTAAATCTTTTTGTGCAATATCAGGGCTATGCTGAGTAGATAACACAACGCAATCGATCGCCACAGGGCAACCTTCTTCATAAACAAAAGTTAACTGACTTTTGGCATCTGGACGCAACCAAGGTAGGCGACCTGATTTACGCAACTCTGCCTGACGTTGCATCAAACGATGCGCAAAAGTAATAGGGGCAGGCATAAATACACTGGTTTCGTTATTGGCATAACCAAACATCAAGCCTTGGTCTCCCGCGCCTAAATCTTTATCTTCACGACCATCCACACCACGAGCAATATCAACCGATTGTTTACCAATCGCATTAATCACAGCACAGTTTTCCGCGTCGAATCCAATAGTAGGATCGATATACCCAATTTCACGAATGGCATCTCGAGCGATTTGCTCAATATCCACCCAAGCCGACGTACTAATCTCACCGGCCACAAAAACCATGCCTGTTTTCACTAGAGTTTCGCAAGCAACGCGCGCATTTTTATCTTGATCAAGAATAGCATCCAATATTGCATCGGATATTTGATCAGCAATTTTATCAGGGTGTCCTTCAGACACGGATTCTGACGTAAACAAGGTTCTAGACATTTAGCCTCCGAGATAAGTAGTCCATTATTTTTTGGAGCGGTCATGGTAAACCATTTTTCAGAAGGGTGCATCTTTCGATTATCAAAATTGATGACCAAAATTGACCATCAAAACATCCGCATAAAAATTTGAGCCAGCTTCAACCCAATAAAACTCAAACCAAAACAACCTAGACAACTTAACGTCACATAGAGCCCTGCTTTCACTAACGCTGCCGACTGCATCAACTCCACAGTCTCTAAAGAAAAAGACGAAAAAGTAGTAAAGCCGCCTAAAAAACCCGTAATTAATAGGCCATTGAGTAACGGGTGCTCAATACCCTGTTTGGTGAGCAGCGCAAAAGCCAACCCGATTAACAGTGATCCAATTAAATTAATCGACAAGGTCGCATAAGGAAAGTCACTTCCCCACTGCTGTTGCACTATGTAACCTAATAAAAATCGACAAACACCGCCTAATGCACATCCCACTGCAATCATGACTATGCGTAATCCAAGATGAGTCATTTATTTTTCCTCGACAAAATCAAACCTATGGTCAAAGTTCTTCAATAAGCATCACGCCTGCATGCATCAATTCTTCAATCGACGTTTGTCTTGCTTGCAGCATGATTGCTCGCGTTGCTGGCAAGATGACAATGGTTTCAACTTTTTCTTTTGCTAAATCCAGCGCGCTAGCTTTGACACAGTAATCCAGTGCTAAACCACATAACCACACACGTTTTACCGATTTATTTTTTAAAATTGAATAAAGTGATTCATGAGAGTTTGTATGTCCTTGCGCCGCTGAGTAGACTTCGGTTGTTTGTTCCGTCGCTTTATACAAATGAATGCAATCATCCGGCAAATTAATAAAGGGGTGATAATCAGCCCCTTCTGTATTTGCCACACAATGCACAGGCCAAGCGCCACCCTGCGCTTTAAAACTACAATGATTTTTAGGATGCCAATCTCGCGAGGCGATAATAGGTATTTGCTTTAAACGCGCTTGAGCAATCAAGGTATTGATCACAGGAATGACTTGTTCACCTTCTGGCACCGCAAGCGCACCTCCCATTAAAAAATCGTTTTGCACATCAATAATTAAAAGCGCATCGCCCGTTTGAAAATCTACGTCTTGCATCGTTTTACCTGTTAGTGTGTGATCGTGCGCAGTATAGAGTTTTCCAGCATCCTAGTACACCCGCAAAAACCCTACGGTAAAATCCCGGTATGGCGATACGGATTTTATTTTTATAAACTAGTGATTCGTCAATATTTGATTTTCGAGTAATTCAGTTAAGGCTTCGTCATCCCGCGGCTTGACCGCGGGATCTAAGAAATCTTGGCAAACTGGATCCCGCGGGATGACGGTGGCAAACAACACCCGTGATGACGATAGAAAACAATTCGTGATGATGGTGGCACAAACAACCCGGGATGACGGTGGTAAGCAACTCGTGATGACGATAGTAAACAACTCGTAAATTTAATATTGACGAAATACTAAATTTAATTTTATCAATGTCAAACAGAGGAAATCATGCTAAATCCAAAAACTATTAACGACTTTGTCAAAGATGTCTGTGACAATCTGCCTCCGGCTATCAAAAAAATGCCTGAAAATATCGAGCAAAAAGTACGGGCTGCTATGCTGTCCACCTTTGCCAAAATGGATCTCGTAACACGCGATGAGTTTGATGCTCAAGTAAAAGTACTAGAACGCACACGCATTAAACTAGAAGAGATGGAAACGCGCTTGGCAAAATACGAAAAAAATAAGTTCCCCGACAAATAACTTCAGCGCTTCACAACATGAGTCTCGCCATTGTTTACAGTCGTGCCAGCCAAGGTGTGTCAGCACCGCTAGTCACCGTTGAAGTGCATGTGTCCAACGGATTGCCAGGCATGGCGATTGTGGGGCTGCCTGAAAAAGCGGTTAAAGAAAGCAAGGATCGCGTACGCAGTGCTTTAATCAATAGTCGCTTTTGCGTACCTGCGCGCCGGATTACTATCAATCTAGCACCTGCCGATCTCCCTAAAGAGGGCGCCGCCTATGATTTAGCCATTGCTATGGGTATCTTGGTTGCTTCTGAGCAACTACCTTGCGAACCCATCGAAAAATTCGAATTTTTAGGTGAGCTTGCATTAAATGGCGAACTGCGACCCGTGCGCGCGGCGTTACCCGCTGCACTGGCCATTCATAAAGCAGGACGAAAATTAATCGTCTCTGCGAACAATCCAGACTTACAGTGTCTTTCAGAAAAGCACCAAGTGTTTCTTGCCAATCATTTATTAGAGGTCACAGCGCATTTCAGTGGTACGGCTTGCCTCAAAAACTTAATTCTCACCCGACCCACAGAACGCGCTATCACAACCAGCGATCTTGCCGAAGTCAGAGGCCAGGCTCAAGCAAAACGCGCTTTAGAAATCGCTGCAGCAGGTGGTCACAGTCTATTATTTGTAGGACCTCCAGGCACTGGAAAATCCATGCTTTCTTCTCGCTTACCCACTATTTTGCCTAACATGTCAGAAGAACAAGCGTTAGATGTAGCGGCTATTTATTCCGTCGCCAAAAAAGATATTCAATACCATCATTGGCGCGAACGCCCTTATCGTGCGCCACATCACACTTCTTCAGCCATGGCACTCATTGGTGGCGGCAGGCCACCACAGCCAGGCGAAGTCTCACTCGCACACCAAGGCGTTTTATTTTTAGATGAACTACCTGAATTTGGTCGTCATGTGCTCGAGGTGCTGCGCGAACCACTCGAATCAGGTCATGTCAATATTAGTCGCGCCGCTTACCAAGCGACTTTTCCAGCAGAATTTCAATTAATAGCGGCGATGAACCCCTGCCCCTGCGGTTATTTTGGTACGAGCGGAAATCAGTGCCAATGCACCGATGAAATGGTGTCGCGTTATAAAAATAAAATATCAGGACCACTGATGGATCGCATTGACATGCAAACAGCCGTTAATCCTATTCCTCGCAGCGTTTTGCTAGACTCAACCCTTTGCTTGGCAACAGAAACCAGCAGGCAAGTACAGCAGCGCGTACAAACCGCCTATGACAAACAAATGGCTCGCCAAGACAAACCCAATGCACGTCTGAGCCAAAGTGAAATCCATGAATATTGCAAACTCAGCAATGAAGACATCGCTTATTTATCAACCGTATTAGAGCAACTAAAATTATCGGCTCGCGCTTACTATCGTTTGCTGAAAGTAGCAAGAACCATTGCAGATTTGGCCGATCAACCCATGCTGACGCGTGAATATTTACAAGAAGCAATGAGCTATCGTAAGTAGGCAGAAAAACAATAACGCAGCGCTTTCCAATTGACAGAGATATCGCACTTCAGTCGTGGCCACTCATTATGGTTTTAATTGCGATATCTTCATCGACTTTTGGCCAGTGCACCCCAATTCCATTGCCAATAAAACGCCAGTCATTTCGTTCTGACTCTGATGCATCACGTAACCTTGGAAACCATTCTAATGGTGCAGAGATTTCTCGACCATCGGCTAGTACAAAATGTAGTGACGTGCTGGTAAAACTCACATCAATGGCATGGTCATCAAATTTAACTGCTAAAGTGCTCATTCCACTTCTCCAAAAATTTCACTCTGTTCTCAATGACAATAGCTCTTACTTTCGTAAGATCATGGCTTCTAAAACCATATGAACTGGCTAGATTAACTGGATCCAGCCAATATTTCGCTACTTTCTCTCCATGTTCAACATGGATGTGAGGCGGCTCGTTTCCTTCTAAACTAAAGAAGAAAAACCGATATCCCTTGATTATTAAAATTGTAGGCATTATTTTGCCGCATCCTTTCCATTGAGTCTATCCGCTATCATGGCTATTTTCTGAGTTCAATAAAACGACTGTTTTAATGGACCCCATTATTTTGAATTTATTGCTTTCAAAAGACCGCAATTTTGGTGCAACATACTGGTTTTTAAATTCAAAGTCTACTGAATTATTTGCTTTTAAAATATGAAGAACACATACCCAACGACAAGGAGGATTTAAGCATGAAAATTGGCTATATCCACGTCAGTACGCGCGAACAAAACTTAAACCTAGAATCAGCAGTTGAAGGCGTAGCGAGAAAGCTTAAGGTGCTGAAGATAGGAATTTTTATTGGACTTTTTAATTGAAGGCGTACTCACCCGTACGGTGAAATTAAAAAGTCCGAGAAAAATTCCTAGATTTAGTGCATTAAGCTTTCGCAGTAGCCTTCAACTGCTGATTCTAGGTTAAATATGCACGTCATTGCGCTTGAAGAATCGGGGTGCGAAAGGATCTATACTGCGCGCGCTCACAAATTTAAGTTTTTGACCGCGTGCAGAATATATTGTGTTACACTTGCGCACTGCCTGCTGCTAAGTATTGCTAGGCATTTCATTCATCAACTTTTTAGAACAAGTATTAAATTATGTTAATCAGTACCAATGCTCTCGCATCACCTTTTATCCTAATTCCCGCCTATCAACTCGACACTGCTTTAATGGTTCTGGTAGAACAACTGCAAACACTGAATGATACTTATCCCATCATTATTGTGAATGATGGCTC
>Ga0155588_1039_pt1 | contig 11716 bp, 12 predicted proteins | sample RifCSPhighO2_12_FD_107245 | JGI IMG/M metagenome (GOLD analysis project Ga0155588, IMG submission 107245) | Gammaproteobacteria bacterium RIFCSPHIGHO2_12_FULL_41_15
CCAAAACTTAAATGTGTGACCGAGCGTAGTATACATCAATAGCGTCTGCTTTTTTTAGCAAGCTGCAAACCACAGCATTCACAAGAGTCATTGCTGCTTCGAAGAGTATTTTATATAAATATGAAAAAATAACAAAAGGGGGTATGTCGCTTTTTAAACGCAGTGTTCCAAGCCAAACAACACTGGTGCCAATGTAAAATATCAACAACTGCTTTATCACCCCATAGGCTTAGTCATCTGATAGCTCATGTCGATAACCAGGTAGCCCATCAATATTTTGACGATGACTTGCTGCGATTTGATAACCGGTTGAATTTTGGTACACTCTAATGCATTCTGATCGCTCAGCGCTAAGCACTCATTAGAACAACGTCACAAACGATAACTTTATTTAGGGAACCGTCTTTGGACACTCAGCAACTACTACAATTTGCCAAAACTGACCAAAGGGTACCGCTTATACTGACGTGCTTACTCATTTTACTGACGATGACTGTCTTTGTGAGTAATGTGTCGTATCTTATTGCACTACCTACACCGCAGTTGACGGCAACGCTAACCCAACCCATTCAGCCAACGACTACTCGTATCGCTAACTGGCATTTATTTGGTGATTACCAAGCCTCACTCGCTAATTTGCCCGCAACACAGTTGCAGCTGACATTACATGGTACCGATGTTGCCGACGCTTATTCGAGTGCCTTAATCGGTGATATGAATAATAATAATCAAAAATACTACAGACTTGGTGATAGAGTTCCAGGAGGTGCGACACTTTATAAAGTTTTTCCGCATTATGTTATTTTAAATCATAATGGCACTTTCGAAATTTTGAAATTACCATTACCTACAATATCCAACTTAACTAACTAAAAAGGACAGGGAGTTATGAGCGTTAAACGTATTAAACTATTTTCATCCATCTGTGTGTTTTCGGCGGTAGGATTATTAGTCGGCTGTTCAGAATGGACGGGCAATAAGAATTTGCAACAAGGTGAATTTGATTATACGCATTCAGAATATGGTAAAGCATTTCCTGAATTATTGAGTGCGGCTCGTGCAGGCAATGCTAAAGCACAATACGCTGTGGGTTATATGTATTATCACGGCATGGGTGTTAGTAGAAACCCAGAGTTGGCGCGTTATTGGATGGCCAAAGCCGCTAAACAAGGTAATCAATCGGCATTAAACGCAGTAGATTTATTGAATGGCGATGGTAGTGGTACGATGATTCAACCTTCAGGGGTCCACGCTTATCGTCCAGCGCCACCCAAACCTAAAGTAGAATATACATCGCAGGGTGCGCAACAAGAAAGTTATGATAATTCTACTCGCGTAAACAATACAGTGACCAGTGGTACTCAACTGACTAAAGAAACACATGTAGCACCCCCCATGTCAGGCAGCAGTGATAGCCTCTATGAATCTAAATCGGTTTATCAAACTGCTGAGCCAACAGGTAGTTCAGGTAATGACACGCATTCCAGCGCTAAATCTGTCGTACAGAAACCCGTTCAATCTGCTGCGGCAACACCCGCTGTAACACCAACACCCGCTGCAACTTTAAAATCAAAGCATGCTAGTGCACCGACTCAGCCAAATTATGCGCTGCAATTATTCGGAGACTTTAATAAAGCTAACGTGCAAAAGTTTATTCAAACAAAACATTTGCAAGCATCCACCGCAATTCATAAAACGACCAATCATGGGCGTCCTTGGTATGTGGCATTAGATGGAGAATATCCATCCTTTGCGCATGCAAAAAATGCCATGGCTAATTTGCCAGTTGAGTTGCAACGATTGCATCCTTGGATTCGTCCAGTGAATGCTTCTTAATAACTGCCTGCCTACTGTGGATTGTATATTATGATAAATCAGCGTTATTTTTCATTGATAGCGACGGCTTTTGCCGTCGTTATGACGTCAACTGTCAGTTTTGCAGAGACAGTTTCTTCTAAGACTGTTATTGATAAGCCTACGATTGCAACCGAGGCAAACGATGTGACGGCAGCTTCTAGGCTCGCCCAATTACTGGGCAATTTCAAAACCTTTACGGCTTATTTTTCTCAACAAGTTCTGAATGATAAAAATAAGGTAATACAACGTAATCATGGTTCTGTCACTATTGAGCGTCCTGGTAAATTCCGCTGGGTTTCACAGATCCCAACCCAGCAAATTATTATTGCTAACGGTCCTGTGTTATGGACTTATGATGTTGATTTACAGACAGCCACTCAACAACCTTTTCAACAGTCTGGTGGTGTGACACCCGCTAATCTATTAAGTGGTGATGTGGCTGATCTGCAAAAGCAATTTAATATTACTCAATTGCCAGCAATCAGCGAACAACAGACCTATCAACTGCTACCTAAAACAAAAAATGATTTATTGCAATCGGTCATCATGACTTTTAAGAATAATCAGCTTTTTTCTATGCAGGTGAATAATAATATTGGTCAAAAAATTTTATTTTTGTTTACCAATGTGCAATTAAATAAACCTGTCGCTGCGTCATTTTTTCAGTTCGAGCCACCCAAAGGGGTCGATGTCATCAATAATGGCTAGCTTTATTCCCTTAGCAACCCGGATGCGCCCAAAAAATTTGGATGAATATGTGGGACAGTCTCATTTACTGGCCAAGGGTAAGCCCATTGCCAGTCAATTGGCACAAGGTCATTTGATGTCGATGATTTTTTGGGGACCTCCTGGTGTGGGTAAAACCACTTTGGCACATATTTTATCGGATTCGATCGGTGCGCATTTTGTTGCAATGTCTGCTGTCTTAGCGGGTGTTAAAGAGGTGCGCATTGTGGTGGCTGATGCGCAACAACGTCTGGTCGAACAAAAAATGCCTACCGTTTTATTTATTGATGAAATACATCGTTTTAATAAAGCACAGCAAGATGCGTTTTTACCTCATGTTGAAGCGGGTACTATTATTTTAATTGGTGCGACGACTGAAAATCCTTCTTTCCATTTAAATAATGCTTTGTTATCACGTGCTCGTGTTTATGTATTAAAAGCTTTATCTGAAGATGAATTGAAAATAGTCATGGATCATGCTTTAACCGATAAAATACGTGGTTTGGGGGAGATGGCTTTGATGGCGTCAGAAGCAGTGCGCGCTAAATTGATTCAAGCAGCTGATGGGGATGCCAGACAATTATTAGGCTTATTAGAGTTGGCAGCAGATTTTGCGGACAATGCTGAAATTAAGGAAGAGGCTTTGGCCACTGTCATGCAAGCTTCTTTACGTCGTTTTGATAATAAAGGTGATGCCTTTTATGACCAAATATCAGCGATGCATAAATCGGTTAGAGGCTCTGATCCTGATGCTTCTTTATATTGGTTTGTGCGCATGATTGATGGCGGTTGTGATCCTTATTATATTGCGCGTCGTATCATTCGTATGGCGTCAGAAGATATTGGAAATGCAGATCCTCGTGGTTTAACGTTGGCATTAAATGCTTGGGAAGCCTATGAAAGATTGGGGAGTCCTGAAGGTGAGTTGGCTTTAGCGCAAGCGTTGGTGTATCTTGCCTGCGCACCTAAAAGTAATGCGGTTTACAAGGCATACAACGACGTGACGCATGACATGAAAGTCTATGGTAGTTTGCCGGTGCCACTGCATATTTGTAATGCGCCAACTAAAATGATGAAAGCGTTAGATTATCATAAAAATTATCGATACGCGCATGATGAACCAGACGCTTTTGCTGCGGGTGAAACTTATTTGCCTGAAGGTATGCCACAAAAGTACTATTATGAGCCTGTAGAAAGAGGCTTAGAAATTAAAATTCGAGAAAAATTATTGCGGTTGCGTCAATTAAATAATCACCGTATTAAAACAGAGAAGCATCAATGATTAATCCAAAATTATTACGAAACAACTTAGACGCTATCCTTGATAAATTAAAGCGTCGTGGTTATACGTTTCCAAAACAAGCTTATCAAGCCCTAGAAACACAACGTCATGAAGTGCAAATCAAAACACAAGCTTTGCAAACTGAACGCAATCATTTATCCAAATTTATCGGTATCGCTAAATCCAAAGGTGAAGATGTCCAGGCCATTTTAAAAGAAGTGGGTACGTTGGGCGATGATTTGAAAAAAAATGAAGAAACTTTAACTGTCTTGCAAAATCAAATGGATGAGTTACTGCTGGATATTCCCAATATTCCACATAACACCGTCGCCGAGGGTTGTGATGAAACTTATAACGTTGAAGTGAGAAGGTGGGGTGAACCTAAACAATTTTCTTTTGACATTAAAGATCATATTGCAATCGGTGAGGGTTTAGGTGGTATTGATTTTGAAGCCGCTGCAAAAATTTCAGGCGCACGTTTTGTTGTTCTAAAAAATCAGATCGCTAAACTACATCGTGCGCTGGCACAATTTATGTTAGATCTACATACCAAAGAGCATGGGTACGAAGAAGTTTACGTTCCTTATCTGGTACATGCCGATGCGTTATTGGGCACCAGTCAATTACCAAAATTTAAAGCGGATTTATTTGAAGTTGAAGGGGAGTGGCCATTTTACTTAATTCCAACGGCAGAAGTCCCTGTCACTAATTTAGTCCGTGACACTATTATTCCTTATGAACAAATGCCCAAAAAATATGTTGCGCAAACGCCCTGTTTTAGAAGTGAAGCGGGCTCTTATGGTAAAGATGTTCGTGGATTAATCCGGCAGCATCAATTTGAAAAAGTAGAGTTGGTCCATATCGTTGAACCCAGTCAGTCTTATGAAGCGTTAGAAGCCTTAACGGGACATGCCGAAAAAGTACTGCAATTATTAGAACTGCCTTATCGTGTGATGGCATTGTGTACGGGAGATATGGGTTTTGCTGCGGCTAAAACTTATGATTTAGAAGTTTGGGTACCTTCGCAAAATACCTATCGTGAAATTTCATCTTGTTCTAATTGTGAAGATTTTCAAGCTCGGCGTATGCAAGCTCGATATAGACATCCTGAAACGGGTAAACCAGAATTAGTCCATACTTTAAATGGTTCGGGTTTGGCAGTGGGGCGGACTTTGGTCGCGATTCTGGAAAATTATCAAAACGCTGAGGGTGGTTTTGAAGTGCCAAAGGTTTTAGCGCCTTATTTATGCCGCTGAATTTTAGAGTTTAGAGTTTAGTTTAGAGTTTAGAGTTTAGAGTTTAGAGTTTAGAGTTTAGAGTTTAGAGTTTAGAGTTTAGAGTTTAGAGTTTAGAGTTTAGTTTAGAGTTTAGAGTTTAGAGTTTAGAGTTTAGAGTTTAGAGTTTAGAGTTTAGAGTTTGGATTGAAGTCAGAGTATCCTCTTCATATCGCAGGGCAATTGACATTCAAGTGGGCGCTTCACTCTTAATTTATCTGGCGTAAACACCTACTTGATTGATAACCACTTTGAAATATAGAAAGGATGCAGGTCAGATTTTAAATTTTTGATCCGCCACTCAAGGAAAATTATGCTTTTAACGCAGATAGCCGGTATCGATGGCAGCCCTATTAATGACTCGCATGAGTCGCCTCTAGTGACCACGCTGGGTATTACCTTTCAATGCATTATTATGGCCATTTCCATTTGGCTACCTTTGCAAGGTTATCTTGAATTACACGGTTATATTCCAACGCTTGTACAAGTGGTCACGACTTGGGTGTTTTGGGGAATGATGTTCATTTTTACTTTGATGATGATTGCCTTGATCAAGCGTCGGTGGCGATATGTTGGAAGTAATTGGCTCAATTTCTTGAATATTTTAGTGGCTTATCCAGCTTTTTGGATAGTCGGTGGACGTTATCCATCATCACTGGTTTGGGCGATGATTGTGATTGTATTGATGCTCACACCTTGGTTAGTGATGGTCATTAAAATTCTTTCTGCACAGAAAATTTTTGGCATTGTGATTGCCTTTGTGGTCTACACCATTCAAGGTGGTTTTATTTTAGCTTTTGTTGATTCAGCGATTGGTAATCCTTGGAGCGGTATTTGGTGGGCTTTTCAAACTATTACAACCGTTGGTTATGGCGATATTGTGCCCGAAACTTATTTGGGGCAAGTTTATGGCATTATTTTTATGCTGGGTGGTATTAGTTTAATGGCTATTTTATCGGCGACAATTACCTATATGTTATTACAAAAAAATCATGTGGAAGAAAAAAAACGCGCGATCAAATTATTACAAGATTTTCAAGGCGTCACCGCAGAGCTACATGAAATTAAAAGAGATCTTAAAGAATTAATGCGACGTAAAGATAATGAGTAACGCAAGGTATGACAGCAAGCTTTAAAACCACGAGCCTTCCGAAAGAACCATCCTTTTTCACTTGAGCGTTTTAAGTTTTTTAAAATTCACTCATTGCTGTCTTGATTAACCTGCGAGAGCGCTTGTAGGGTTTTATGAAAAATAATTTGAAAACTGATGATGCAATCACTAAGATTCAAGTTATCGAGGTGAAAAATGGTCAATAAATATCTATATGTTAAGCGTGCCATTACCGCTAGGCTTTTAAAACTTTTCGCTGCTTTTTCCTCAGTGGTGATTTCAGGCGCGCGGCAAGTGGGTAAAAGTACTTTGTTAGACCATGCTTTTCCGGGTGTGCCTCGCATTGTGTTTGATCCAGTACAGGATATTCAGAATGCGCGCGCTGATCCAGAGTTGTTTCTCAATAATAATCCCCCGCCTGTTATCCTCGATGAAATTCAATATGCGCCGGAATTAATTCCAGCCATCAAGCGCCGCATTGATACTTTGCAAAAACCGGGGTTGTATTTGCTAATAGGGTCACAGCAATGGGGTGTTTTGAAAGAAGTGTCAGAGAGTTTGGCAGGGCGTGCAGCCAGCCTTATTGGATCTTGAAGGTTTCTCTTTACCGGAAATTGCAGAAGTGGCTTCGGAGCAATCTTGGTTGAGTCGTTGGCTTGAAAATCCTGATCTATTCACACAAACGTCACAGCATCGTTTAGCATTATTGACTACCTTAACTGAGCAGCTGTGGAGAGGCTTTTTACCGGAAGCAAAATTTTTACCACTCGATTTAATGACCGATTTTCATGCTTCTTACCAACGCACTTACATTGAGCGGGATGTTCGTTTGCTATCGGATATTTCAGACTTACAACAATTTTCGCGCTTTGTGCGCTTGAGTGCGGCACTTGCTGGGCAAGAAGTGAATTATAGTCAGATAGGGAGAGATATTGGCATTACACCACAAACAGCTAAGCGCTGGTTGAATGTGTTAATACAAGCATTTGAATGGTTTGAGGTGCCTGCTTATTCCAATAACGTTATCAAGAAAGTCAGTGATAAGCCGAAGGGCTACTTTGCAGATACTGGCCAAATTTGTTATTCGCAAATGATTTCTAGTCATCAAGCACTACCCAGTCATCCACTGTGGGGGCATGTTTTTGAGAATGCCGTGGTGAGTGAGATTCGCAAGCTGGCCATGCTAATGCCAACACCGCCACGGCTATATCACTGGCGTATCTACAGTGGTGCTGAATGTGATTTGGTATTAGAGCGAGACGGAAAGTTTTTCCCTATCGAAATAAAAGCAAAAACACAAATTACGCGAAATGATGCCCGTGGTTTTAAATCATTTCGTGAAAATTATCCCACATTGAATGTGCAAAAAGGATTAATCATCGCGCCGGTTGATAAGATGTCTGCGATAACAGAGGATGATTATGTTATGCCTTGGGATTTGCAGTGAAAGTGAGACACTTTCCTGTGACTTCTCATAGTGTGCTTTATACTGCGCGCGATCAGAAATTTATAGAAACCTAATGCTGTTAAATCAGATAGCACTTAAAGTAGCAGCGCCACAATCATTAACAATCCTCCTTCAATCACTAAAGGTAATAAACCGGTATGCATAATAAAAGTTTGACCTGCGTGGGGTTGAACTTCGTTGCTAAGGGCTACCTGTGTATTTTCTTTGGCTTGATTGATAATTTGCCCATCGGCATTAATAAAGGCTGTCATTCCTGTATTGCTGACAAATAAACCGGGACGTCCCGTTTCAAGTGATCTCATCTGTGCAATTTCCAAATGTTGATAAACTGCTGCAGAGTCACCAAACCAGCTATCATCAGTGATAGTCAGCAAAATATTGGCGTTATGAATGGTGCTAATAATTTCGCGTGGAAATGCTATTTCATAGCAAATATAAGGGGCCACTTTAAAATCTTTAACCCAAAGAGGGGGTTGATCGGCGCGTCCGGGACTAAAATCATCCATCGCAATATGAAAAAAATTAAAAAACCAACCGAGCAAATAACGTCCCGGAAAAAATTCACCAAAGGGTACGAGATGACGTTTATGATATTCCCCCTGTTTGGGGCCAAGCGCTTTTATTGCATTAAAATACTGATGGGTATAGGGATTCAAAACAGGCATGCCAACAAAGAATTCGGTGTTATTTGTTTCAGCCATTTGGTCTAGTGTATTGAGGGTGAGCATGACATTTTCAGGAATAGCGGGAATCGCCGCTTCGGGCCAAACAATTAAATCGCTTTTCCCCCAGTGTGGATAGCTTAATTTTTCATAGGTTTGAATAATGCCGGGTAATTTTTCGGGTACCCATTTGTCAAACTGAGGTGTATTACCTTGCACTAACGTTGCGATAATGGGTTTGCCAATTGGGTAGGTCCAGTTTTGAATGTCTAACACAATACCTACTAACCAAATTATAACAATGCCCACTAGAGACAAACTTTTACCGATAATATTGTTACTGATAAAAATACAAACGATAAATGCGCTAGTCAGCATCACTACCCATGAGACGCCATAAACACTTAAAAAAGGCGCATAACCTCTGAGTGCAGTATCAATTTGTGTATAGCCAGCATATAACCATGGTAATCCCGTAAATAACCAGCCGCGCAACCACTCTAATGCAACCCATAAAACAGGAAAGGCAATTAAACATTTAATCACCACACGTTTTGTGGGTAGTGTTTGTAAAATAAAGCCTAATAAACCGATATAAAGTGATAAATAAGTGACGAGCCCTATGGTGACTAATACCGACAATGCGATAGGTGCCTGACCAAAAGTATGCAAACTGATATAAACCCAATACATGCCACAACTAAACAGACCAGCACCAAAGAAAAAACCTCGTGTCATGGCTTGATGTGGTGTGCTGTATAACCAAATAAATAATAAAACGGCGGGAGAAATAATCGCAAAGGGATACCAAGCCAGTGGAGGAAAAGCTAGCGCCATTAAAATACCGGCAACAATGCAGATGAGTGGGGCTGTGATGCTATGTTTGAGTGGATTGCTCATTTAAATTTTTTTAACCTGTAAAGATTCAATACGCCTTGCTTCAACCCTTAATATTTCGAATTCAAAATGATCAATGGTTGCAATTTCACCGAGTTGTGGAAAATGCCCCAATTCGTGCATTACATAACCACCAATTGTGTCGAAATCTTCATTGCTTAGTTGCGTATTGAAATATTGGTTAAATTCTTCGATGGTTGTCAGTGCTCTAATATTGAAGAGATGCTCATCAATTTTTTTAATATTGATTTCACAGGTGTTGTCATATTCGTCGTTAATGTCACCGACAATTTGCTCTAAAATATCTTCCATAGTGACTAGACCTGCAACACCACCATATTCATCGACGACCACCAACATGTGCGTACGTTTATTGCGAATTTCTCGAAGTAATTGATCGAGTCGCTTGCTTTCTGGGACAAAGGTGGCTGGTCGCACCAATTCTTTGACCATAGTGCTGCGACTATGAGGTTGCAGAGCAAATTTCAGCAGTTCTTTAGCGTGTAAAATCCCGATGACATCTTCTTTATTAGAGCTAATGACGGGGAAACGTGAGTGAGTGCTTTCAATAATGATAGGTAAAGCGTCAGCGATGCTGGCTTCCTCATCAATCATGATAGCTTGCGCACGCGGAAACATGACATCACGTACCTGTAAGTCGGATAGATGCATGACAGATTCCAGCATATTTAAAGTATCGCTATCAATCAGGCGGCGTTCATTGCAATTACGCAGTAACATCAGTAATTGCTCTTGGTCTTTGGGTTCTCGAAGTAGGGCGTCTGCGAAACGCTCAATCCAGGGTTTACGTTCTTGTGTCATAGAGTCTTGAGTGTTGTAGTCAATTTCAGTATGAAATTGAGTTTAATATAGTGCGCGCGGTCACAAATTTAAAGGTTGAATGTCAGATTGAAATTAGATTTAAACTGTGCGCAGTACGGGATCATACCTCATAAGGGTTATCAAAACCAAGCTGTTTAAGGATCTGGATTTCCAGTGCTTCCATGACCATAGCGTCTTTATTTTTGATATGGTCGTAACCTTGTAAATGTAAAAAGCCATGAATAACCAGATGGGCCCAATGTGCAACGACGGGTTTGTGTTGTGCATTAGCTTCTTGCTCGACTATTTCAGCACAAATGGCAATGTCACCGAGCGAATCACTGTCGACGCCAGGGATGACTTCATCGGGAAAGGACAATACGTTGGTGGGGCCTTCTTTGTCACGAAAATTTTTATTCAGTGCGCTCATTTGTTTAATGTCGGTGATCAGCATATTAATGCTATTTTGGGAGCAATTTTCAAGGGGCGAAAAGGTGCTGGCCATGTTGAGCCAAGTGGTGATTAGTGCTTTTGAAGGCAGTTGCGTGTTGTCTGTATTGTTTTGTAGATTGAGTTTGATCATGAGGTATATCTATAAATCAGAATCTGCAGAATCATAAGCTTCGATAATGAGTTGCACCAAAGGATGGCGCACCACATCAAAACTTTCAAAAAACGTAAATTTAATTAGTTCGATCTCACTAAATAATCGAATGGCATGTGATAAGCCAGAAGTGATAGATTTTGGTAAATCTGTTTGTGTGACATCGCCAGTGATAACAGCTTTCGATCCAAAACCAATGCGTGTTAAAAACATTTTCATTTGTTCTTTCGTTGTATTTTGGCTTTCATCCATAATAATAAATGCGTCATTTAAAGTGCGCCCGCGCATGTAAGCGAGAGGCGCTACTTCAATAATATTTTTTTCAATCAATTTTTCGACTTTTTCAATATGCATTAAATCATATAAAGCATCAAATAAAGGTCTTAAATAAGGATCAATTTTTTCAGCCAAATCGCCAGGTAAAAAGCCTAGTTTTTCACCCGCTTCAACAGCAGGTCGAACTAAAACAATGCGATTCACTAAGTCTTGTTCGAAAGCTTCAACTGCACAAGCCATTGCTAAATAAGTTTTGCCTGTGCCGGCAGGTCCAATACCAAAATTGATATCAAAATTACGAATGCGTTTAATATAGCGACTTTGATTTTTACTGCGTGGTTGCACATAAGATTGTTTGGTGCGAATGCAGTGTTGACGAATATCGACATTGTCGAGATTTTGAATTTTTTGCAGGTGAATTTGCACGTCTTCGATACTAAGGGTGTGATTGTGTTCTAAATGATCATAAAGATCTTGCAATAAGGTGTCTGCTAGTTCAACGGCTTCTCGATGACCCGTCAAATAAAATTCATTGCCACGGTTATTCACTTGGATAGAAAGTTGTTTTTCGATAAAGCGGATATTTTCATCCAGTTGTCCACAGAGTAGTCGCAGGCGATGATTGTCAGCGGGATGAAGAATGGTAGCGGTGCTATGTAACTTAGTTTTAATCAATGTAGCGTCCGAATAGTGAATGAGTAAAAAGATAGTATCGACAATGTTTCAGGATGACAAGC
>Ga0155588_1006_pt1 | contig 11705 bp, 8 predicted proteins | sample RifCSPhighO2_12_FD_107245 | JGI IMG/M metagenome (GOLD analysis project Ga0155588, IMG submission 107245) | Gammaproteobacteria bacterium RIFCSPHIGHO2_12_FULL_41_15
GCATTGTCGATATTCTCTTGTGTTGTGTGTGACGCCAAGTGTACCGATTGAACGTTAAATTAAAATGAAAGTTATCGATTCCATGCAAAAAATAATATGGCTAGCCCTGCGATGCCCGCGATGATTGGCCAAGCGGTATGGTTTGCCAACCAGTCACTAACGCGATGGTTTTGCAATACAGAAATAACTAATAGGCTGACACCAATACCTATTGCGATCCCGCGTTTTTGATTCTGTTTAATTTGACGATGCTCTTTAATTTGATAGGTGGCCAGCATGCGTTGATGGTTGTTGTAGTGACCAACGGCTTCGTTCAGTAACTCCGGTAATTGTAATAATTTTTCGGCATTAGGGGGTAGCTGCTTGAAACCCGTCGATAAAAATTTCTTTAAACTTTTTTGTTGTTTCATAAATTTTTCGATAAAGGGTTGAGCTGTTTCCCATAGGTCCAAATCAGGGTATAAAGTGCGCCCCAAACCTTCGACATTGAGCAGTGTTTTTTGTAGCAACATTAATTGTGGTTGAACCACCATATTAAATTGTTCGGCCGTTTGGAATAAGCGTAATAAAATTTGTCCAAAAGAGATTTCTTTTAAAGGCTTTTCAAAAATTGGTTCGCAAACAGTGCGAATAGCCGACTGAAAATCATCAACACGTGTGTCGGGCGGCACCCAACCTGATTGCACATGTAGTTCTGCGACACGTTTATAGTCGCGATGAAAAAACGCTAAAATATTTTCAGCCAAATAGTTTTTATCTCGATCATCCAGGCTGCCCATAATGCCAAAATCGACTCCCAAATATTTGGGATTATTGGGGTCTGTGATATCGACAAAAATATTGCCAGGATGCATGTCTGCATGAAAAAAACTATCACGAAAAACCTGGGTGAAAAATATTTCCACACCATATTCGGCTAGTCGTTTTAAGTTAACGCTTTTTGCTTTAAAGGTTTCGATATCAGAAATTTGGTAACCATAAACACGTTCCATTACCATCATATTTTTGCGAGCATAAGACCAATGCACTTCTGGAACATACATCATGTTAGAATCAGCAAAATTACGGCGAAGCAAAGAAGCATTAGCGGCTTCGCGTAGTAAATCAAGTTCATTTAAAATGGTTTTTTGAAATTCGTTGACGAGTTCTTTGGGGCGTAAACGATAAGCCTGTTTCCACATTTTCAGCATTAAGCCTGCAACCATATAAAGTAGTGCAATATCTTGATCAATCACACGCGCAATGTTGGGTCTTAATATTTTGACAATGACATCGCTGCCATCTGCTAATTTAGCCGCATGCACCTGCGCAACTGAAGCAGAAGCTAGAGGCTCGATATCGAAAGTTGCAAATAATTCGTGAATATTTTTTTGATAGGTCTTTTCAATCCGTTGTTTGGCTTGTTCACCTGGGAAAGGTGGTACGCGATCTTGTAATTTGGATAACTCTTCAACAATATCATCTGGAAAAAGATCAGGACGCGTTGATAATACTTGGCCGAATTTAACAAAAATTGGGCCCAGTTTTTCCATCGCAATGCGCACACCTTCAGCACGATTATGTTTAGGATTCCAGCCCAGCGGGTTGAAATAGCTTAAAAAACGCAATAAAGGATAACGTTCAGGGATAAATTTTGGATTGATAATATATTTAAATAAGATCCAATTAATTTGGCATAGTCGAAAAAAACGTTTTGGCGCAATCACGCTTGTTCCCCTACCTCTAAGCATTGTAATCGTGCTTCCAATCGTTCAACGGCATCGCGTGTATCGCGTATCTCGTAAAAAAAATCATCGGTCTCTTTTTTGCCAGGTGACCAGCGTTTTTCTTCTTGCACATATTCAGTGATATTTTCACACAATCTGCTCTTTGCGCGTTTTGCAAAATTTGCAAGACTATTGAAAGATTGAAAGACATGGTGCGCGACGACATCGCCGGTTAGTTTTGAGAGATGTTCTTCCCAGTCAATATCCATATTCGATAAAATATCGCGTAGTTGTTCTCCCGTATGTGCATCGCCTTCGATACGTAAATTATTTTTAAATAAACTGTCGGTGCTCCCTTTGTGTTTAGCAATATTGATAAAGCTGCAAAGATCGGCCTGCATTTTTGTATCAGGTTCACTTTCATAATCACTGAGCAAAGTGATGGTGTTTTTTTGGGGCAAAATAAATAATTGAATATGCCAATCGGTGATGCAAAGGGCGATCACTTTGTTTGCTAGTTGAGGAAGGCGGGCAACAGTATCAGGATCCAGTTGCAAATAAGTGTTGATGGCCGTTTCGAGTCCAGCCAAAGCTAAATTTTTTATCAATATTTATACCCTCGGTGAATAGAGACAATGCCGCCTGAGAGATTTTGATAATCACAGTCTTCAAATCCGGCATCGTTCATCATGCTAAGTAAGGTGTCTTGATCCGGGTGTTTGCGAATAGATTCCGCTAAATAACGATAACTGTCGGCATCTTTAGCAACGAGTTGGCCGATTTTTGGTAATACATGGAAAGAATAAAAGTCATACACTTTGTCGAGGCCCGGTAAAACAGGCTTGGAAAATTCAAGCACTAATAATCGGCCGCCTGGTTTGAGTGCCTGATACATCGCGCACAGCGCTTTGTCTTTATGGGTCATATTACGCAACCCAAAACCGACAACGATACGATCAAACGTATTATTAGCAAAAGAGAGGTTTTCTCCATTCACTTGCGCGTAGACAAGGTTGCTGGTAACACCTTGGTTTAGCATACGGTCACGGCCTTGGTTTAACATGCTGGCATTGATGTCGGATAAAACGACCAGGCCATCACGACCAACGAGGGGTAACATTTTGGCAGAGAGATCTCCTGTGCCACCCGCGATATCCAGCACTGTCTGACCGCGACGTAAACCGAGCATGCTAATGGCAGCGCGCTTCCAGAGACGGTGTGTGCCAAGCGACATTAGATCGTTCATCAAATCATACTTGCTGGCCACAGAATGAAAAACACCCGCTACTTTTTTGGCTTTTTCTTCTATAGGTACTTGTTGATAACCAAAGTGAGTATTGTCTTGATCTTTCATGGGGAGCCCTTAAAATTCTGCCGGCATGTTAGCATAGTTTTGGCTTGTGCTATACTTCGCCTCGCTCTTAAGGGCTTGGGTATATCGCGCAGTATCAGAATGCCACATAACTGCCACATCATTTGACTATCTTGTCGTCCATGAATAACAAAGGCCAACACTCTATGCACACCAAAATTTCCGCTCGACGCGCGAACAAACAACACTCTTACTTAAAAATGGTATTTACAGCAGGGATGGGTTTTTTTACCGATGCGTATGACTTGTTTGTGATCGGTGTTGTTACGGCTATTTTAGCGCCTCTTTGGCATTTGACGGCAACGCAGCTGGCGGTCATGAATGGTGCTTCACTAGCCGCAGCGGCGTTGGGTGCATTTTTATTCGGTAAAATGGCGGATTTATTTGGGCGTAAAAAAATGTATGGCATTGAGGTGCTGATATTATTTTTTGGAGCGATATGGTCAGCTTGCGCTTGGTCATTTACCAGTCTTTTATTGGCGCGTTTATTGGTAGGTTTTGGTATTGGAGGGGATTATCCAACTTCGGCAGTCGTGGTGAGTGAAAGTTCAGGCGATGAAAACCGGGGTTATTTAGTGCTGCTGGTCTTTGCCATGCAAGCGTTGGGTTTGATTGTAGGCCCTTTGTTGGCAGTGGGATTATTGGTAATGCAAATTGATCACCATATTGTTTGGCGGCTCTTATTAGGGTTGGGTGCCATACCGGCTGCTTCGGTTTTTTATATGCGGCGCATGATCAGAGAGTCTCGTCATTATCTTAAAACTCAAACAAGTAACACACCTATTGTGGAAGTGAGTCGAGTGGTGAGTCATTTAGCAGGGCATAAAGATAGTATTGCCAAGCGGTTAAAAGGTGAGAAAAGAGGCAAATATCGGCGACATCGTTTATTTTCTCGTAAATGGGCACGATTGTTATTGGCAACAGCGGGCAGCTGGTTTTTACTGGATATTGCATTTTATGGTAACGGTGTGTCTTCCGTGATGATTTTAAATAAATTGCAACCCCATGCGGGGTTGTCAATGCATACATTAATGACGGCACTTATTTTCTTATGCTTCGCCGTGCCGGGTTATGTGTTTGCCGCAAAATTTGTTGATAAGATTGGTCGTCGTCGTTTGCAAGGCATTGGCTTTGCAGTGATTGCTCTGTGTTACTTGGGTATAGGATTCATTCCTAATTTGTCAGACAATATAACGCCTTTCATTATTTTATTTGGATTAAGTTTCTTTTTTACCAATTTTGGGCCTAATACGACGACGTTTTTGATTCCATCAGAAATTTATCCCACCACGATTCGAGCCAGTGCTCACGGATTTTCTGCCGCCATTGGTAAGGTGGGAGCATTCATAGGCGCTTTTACACTGCCTATTTTATTACACCGTTATGGCATGACGGTTATTATGAATTTGTTAGCGCTTACTTGTGTCGTTGGTTGTCTGTTAACACAATTATTACCAGAAATGAGTGGGCGAGGATTAGAAGAAACGGAAGCTTGAATCAGAATATCTGCATCAGAATATCTGCATCAGAATATCTGAATCAGAATACCCAATCAGAACAGAACAATGGAAGAGGCTTGGATGTGGTGTCCTTTGAGTGTAACGCAATAGGTTATTTGCTGTTGTAGCTTAGGTCTCTTACTTTGAAAGTACCTTCATGATAAACGGTCGGATTGCCTCGATCATTTGCTACATAAGTGCCGCGATTCACTGTTTGGTAGCAAAGTTTGAAATCCCAAATAGTGTGAGCATCTTTGCCATTGGTATTGTATAAACTGATATGCCCGCAACCAGCACCGCATTTGTTATAACTGTAAGCACCACTGCTAGCGATTAAGTCTGGCTTGTCACTCTCGGTCAAAGGTTCTGTTCTATATAAAAATTGGCCATGCGATAAGTAAAAATGTGTTTGAGTTAAGCAAGGATACGCATAACCTTTAGGTTGACTCTTGTCAGTTTTGAAAGTGAAAGTCATATCGGTGAGTGTGTCGGGTGAGTTATCAATATTTTTGATGCCCCCGCAGCAACCGGCCAGTAGCATGAGTAATGCTATAACGCAAAATCGAACTGATTTCAAAGTAGGTCTCCAAGCCAAGCCAATCTGCGGTTAGCATACCGATGATTCAGAGTAGCGGCAAGTGCAGCCTATACAGCGCGCGGTATATCTACACATCCGATAGTACAAGGAAATTATATTTCGTGCCCATCCCCTGAATAACACGCCCATTCAAAACCCAGTAAATTACGCTGCTCTGGCTCAAAAGCCATTCCGATCATATAAATAGGCTTATTATCCGCCTTATATTTTTCCGCATAGCTTTTGGTTTTGATCTGCATTAAGGCATCTTGGGCTGTCTCAGCAGTATTTGCCAATTTAAATTCGAAAATCAAAATACAGTTTGGTGCCTTGATGGTCAAGTCGATCTTGCCTTTATTGGTTATGTCTTCGCCGATCACCTGATAACCTGCGGCACAAAAATAGCTGTAGACAATACTGCAATAAAAGCCTTCGTATTCATTGATGTGATTTTTGCGATACCAGTCATTGGGGATAGAGGCAAAAAAAGCATGAATAATTGCTTTCAATGCTTGAATATTCTGAGCTTCTATCGCCGCATACATTGACCGAATATTATCATTCCGCACTTCATTTGAAGAACCGATTGCTGCGATATGGCTATTAAAGCTGGTTTTGACTTCTTTATTTGGGTAAGTTAGCTCAAATGTTTCCCCCGCCAAGTCTTCAAAAACCCTTTTTATTGTCAAGTAACCCGTTTGAAATGCCAATGTCACAAAAGGGATTTCATCGATATCGAATGTTGCCAAATCATTTTCTGGTACAATCACTTTTTCTAAACTGGGTAGGTAATATCGATGTTTTTGTAATAAATGAATTAAAAACGACGGTGTCGCGGTCTCGAACCAATAGTTCTTATAGCGTTTATTATTTTGAAAGAAAAGTAATATATCAAATGGATTATAAACTTTTTGCTTATCAGCTCCCGCAAAATTATAGCCATTATACCAAGCTTTCAATTGTTTCTTATCTACCCCTTCTAATCGGTCATGAAACGAATGCTCAAGCTCTGCTTGCGTATACCCACAAAGGTCTGCATATCGCGCATCTAATGACAAATCATATAAATTGTTTAGCCCACTAAATAAATTTACTTTGCTAAATTTAGACACGCCCGTTAGGAAAACAAGCTTCAAATAACTATCAAGTTCTTTTAGACCACTATATAAGCCTTTTAAAATTTCTCGATTAGCGGTTGCTAATGGCTTGTCTTGCAGCACATCTAATATCGGCTTATCGTATTCATCCACCAAGACAACAACGCCCACTTGATATTTGTCATATAGTGCAATAACAAGATCGGTCAGTACGCTGCCGGGCTCTTGATCAAGATTGACCTGCACATCATATAGGCTCATGCAGTGACGAATTTTTTGTGAGATGATTTCTAGCAACGCTTTTTTACTATTGTGTGCGGAGCTCGCGCTGAAGCCAAAGCGTATCACCGGATGCCGGACTGACCAGTCCCAATGCTTTTCTAAATATAGACCTGTAAAAAGCTCACGCTGCCCATCGAACGCTTGATTTAACGTATCTACAAAAAGGCTTTTACCAAAACGTCTAGGGCGGGAAAGAAAATAATAACTGCCGCTTTCCGCCAACAATGTCACAAATCGCGTTTTATCGATATAGACACAATGCTGGTCAACCATTTTCTGGAGACTCGATAATCCGATGGGAAGTTGTTTAGTAGACATAATAAATGAGCATCTTTCAATATCGCGCAGAGATTCGCAGTATACATCGATCCGAAGAATACTCAAAAAACGGGATAGAGCAATTATCCGTTACTGGCCTCTCACTCAATCCAAAAATGCTTCATCTTTAAATGGGTATACTGCGCAGGGTCAAAAATTTAAGCTTTGGATTTCAGATTGCTGAGAGATTCGAATGATATTGACCAATCTTTGGCCCGATTGCCGTGACAGAGCGGGTTGCCGCTAGAAAAACGTATCGCGCACAGCGTAAAAAATGCTGCGTTTAAAATTTAGCGCTCAGATTCATTTAAGAAAATACGGATACAATGACGACCGTCATTGCTGGCTAGGCTTTGCAATAGACGGACCAGCATCTGAAAAAAAAATAGGAAAAACCCATGGCCAGAGAAAATTCATTGGATAGCGTATCAGCGAATGCTCTGGAAAGCGGATCGCTGAACATCGAAGCGATCGTTAATGCCTTTCTCTGTTCGACTGCGCCACAACAAGATAGTGAGCTTATTCAAACAGCTTGCCACCTATCCGTGTCACCGCACCAAGCTTTCTGCACTGAAATTAGAGTCGCTAAAATACTTAAAGCGTTCCTTTTGAAAAAAGATCGTTTGTTTAATCATCGTGCTTTTTACAAAGCAATTACCAATCACCTTGCTCAATTTATTTTGGATTATTATTTAATCTTTTATCCTGATAAAAAAAATCAATCCCCGTTAGCGCTTAAAGACGAGCAATTATTCGTCAAAGAAAAAATAGAAAATTTTTTAAATCAACCGTTGCATCAATTTGTTAGATCAAAAACAATAATGCAATATTATAAACCCCTCGACATGTACCCCAATGAAAATGCAAATGATTATCTGATTCATTGTTTATTATGTCACTGCTATGTTAACCCCAAAAAATTCAAGGCTTGTCAAATAATCGATGATTTTCGAGCGCGTTTTAAATTGATGCTCGGCACGAAATATCACTCAACGATTGAAGCTTGCATTAATAAAAACTTGGCAACCGCCTGGGCACAGTTTCGACACCTCACACAAAATCGCTCACCTGACGATGTTTGGTCGCGAGGGGCTTTCTATACAAAATTTCAGTTTTTGGTTGTTACAGGCATCTTGTTAGTCACTCATATGTTACAAAACAATGAAGCTGACATTGAATTCTCTTTAGGTGTTTTTCCATGTCAGTCGTACCATGCGTTTCTGTCTGGAGTGCGAACGTTCGCATTTTTCTTGGGCGGATTATCTGCTGTGTTGCAAGGCTTAAATCTAAGGTGCGTCACCTTGCCTGATTCTGGCTTAAACTCACTTGAAATTAACACTTATTTATTAGAATTGTCTTCGTCATCGCTTTTATTGGTTCGCCCTCACTTTTTCAAAAAATTAGTGAAAGACAAGGAGACAAAGAAAAAATGCGAACAGCGTATAAAAGATTACAGTGCCGCTATTGCTGGTTTGCAACCTTTTAATAGTTCGTCAACTAACCGTGCGTTAGCAAAAACAAAACGCTACACCGCAAAAGACATTATCGATTGCTGTGCTGATCCCAGTCATCGTCTGCAACCCGAGTTATCAGCATTATTGCCACTCAAAGATTCAACGCTGTATCAATTTTTTCAAGAGCGGCTTTTTAACTGCCGACTGTTGAGATATTTTGCAGAGCAATGTGGCTCTCAAACAGCAACCGCTACTTCTGAAGAGCGCAGTCAACACTATTTGACGAAGAGTTTAGAAAAGCTTTGCGAAAAATTATCGATAACCGGTAGCCTAAAAACTGAAATTGAAAACATCACAGCGACACGCAAAAAGAACTTGTTTTTACTGAGCAGTGATGAAGACCCTGCTGAGTATCTCAAGCACTTTTTCTTGTGTCAGATTTATTTACGCTCAACATTCAATCTACAAAACAATATAGATAACATTAAAATCAAAATGAGGGAGATCGACCCAAGCATATGCTGCACGATCCCTTTAGATGCGATTAGAGAAAAAGTAAATGCAATACTCGCTCAGTCGCCGCTTAAAAGTAATTTCAGATTAGGATTAGAGTCGTTATCTTACTTAAACTATCTCGGGTTAGCGCTTATGGCGGCTATTTTTTTTGTTAGCATAAAGTTGCCAGGCACATTGCTCTTTGTCATGACGACATTTTTGATGGATGAACAACCTGAATACGCAAACTGGGTTAATGCAAGAGCATTTCTATGGTTTGCATTTTTCAACGTGAGTTTACTTGATTTAAAATTCAATGCGATAAGAAAAGAGCCTCGGCTTTATAGTCACTCGATCACTCGATCAGCCATGAAAGAATATCTAGCCCAGCTTGACACACAACGGGGCTTCACAACTAATCCTCATTATTTTCAGCAACCCCGTGCACCAATAAAATCTACGACACAAAAGCAAACGGTGAAAATCCAAAAGAAATTTGAAAATAAATTTGAAAATAAACCCCAAAATAAAATCAAACGAAAAATTGAGCCCCATAAAAAAACATCTGATCCCATTGTTTTAGCTTTTTGTTTATTACCCATTCAAGGTGGCATTAAATTAATTAAAAACACTTATTCAATACTGCGCATCATTATGCTGATCGGATTCGACATTTTAGGACGACTCTTGCCGAAAACGAAACCGATGGCCGCTGCAATGCCTGATGCTGTTTGGAAGACAGCCGACGTTGGCGGCTCTGTTTCGACAGCGCTCACTCAATCAACGAAGCCAGGAGATCTCACGAAAAAAACTAAAACAAAGCCTAAAAAACCTGTAGGAAAGATAAAGTCAGAGCAGAGTTCACACGCAACGCCTCTCGTTGATTACCAAGTTAGCCCGTTCGTCGAAGATCCACGACGAACAGACAGTGATGTCAGACAAAGCCTAAAAAATCCTCCAACACCACCTGCCTGTGAGCCTACAGTTAAACTCACCTGCCATTCTGCTAGCAGCAGTCGATCAGCTTCACCACAAACGGTAAGCAAACCAGAATCAGTGCAAATACCACCATACGATACGAGTCTGGATCCTGCATCTGAGCAAGGGTCAGAAGCTAGCACTGCCCTTTCTGCTGAACTGAAAGCAGCACAGAAGACTATCGAGTTACTGACAATGCAATTGCAATCGGCCATCAGTTCTCAAAACACGGCGGAGACGCAACAGCTCAGAGATGAATTGGAACGATTAACGCAAGAAAAGTGGGTTTTAATGCAGGATGCCGGAAGCAAGCTGGACGTTCTTCAGCAACGTACTGCAATCGCCGAACAAACGGCATGGGAAGCAATGGTTGAAGCGCAGGCGAAAGAGTCGGGTGTATCTCTATTAAGTCAAGCCTTATGGAAATTGGGTGCTCGCATTGAAGTGCGGGAGATACAAGGACAACCTGTCTATACCGTCGTCGGACCGATGGGTCTACATGTGTTGAGATGAAGCTGACGCCGTAGGTGCATTCTTGTTAACACAATATTTTCGAAATATTTAACCTAGAATCAGCAGCTGAAGGCTACTGCGAAAGCTTAATGCACTCAATCTAGGCATTTTTCTCGGACTTTTTAATTTCACCGTACGGGTGAGTACGCCTTCAATTAAAAAGTCCAAGAAAAATTTCTATCTTCAGCACCTTAAGCTTTCTCGCTACGTCTTCAACTGCTGATTCTAGGTTTAAAAATTCAGTTTTCCCCATTCGTCGTCTGGCAAAAAGTCCCCGCGCTAAGATCAAACCTATTGCAAATAAATCTAAATATTTGCCTGCTCATGTTGAGCGAGCAAAATACCAGCTCGTCACTTTGATCACGAAAATAGCGACCTGATCATCCTATTTAGCCACAGAGGTGTTGGCAAAACGACACTGCTTGCTCAACAAGTGTGATCGAATATTCGTGAAAAGCGCTACAGGACTTGGCGCCTTGATGGTATGATTTAATGACTTGGGCTGTCGGGAAAATACGGATAGCGATAGTGTGGGGCAGGATGCTTCGGAATTAGAAATAGATAAGGATATCGGCTAATGGTTTTTCATTTTGAACGGAAGTCCAAGTCAAAATCATTATGGGATACCCCCTCATTTAAATATCGACATCGTATAAAAAAATTAGTTGAGCCTTTGCGACAAATTGATGGCTTTGGCAATGTCGCGATTTGCTTATTATTGAAATCCGGTGATAAAGCGCTGGTTTCCTCAGCACTAAAAACTTCATTAAAGATCGTTGCTGCTGGCCTTCAACGCGGCAATTTGCTTTTAAATTATCATTTCGCTTATCAAACACGGGTAGTTTTCCCCGAGGAATTTTCCGCGCAAGATGAATTGCAATCTTCTATTAGTAAAATCTGTGAAGCCGATAGACTCTATAGTGCATATTGTATCACCCGTACCTGCCAGGACTGCTCAGTGTTAATTGCAGTAAACGCTTCTCGACCCATTACACATAAGTTGGGATTTTATCAGGGCAGCATTGATCAGCTGGAAATTTTTGCCAACCATTTTTTTGACAAAGCCATGGATATTTTTATCGATGAGTTGCCTGCACTGGCTAATTCTCGTTTTGCCACAGAGGCTGAATTTCGTCATCGAGTGCTTCTGACTCGCACCGTATCCAAGAAAGACATTGATCTCACAGAATCAGAATTAGAAGTGTTGTATTGGAGTGCACAAGGAAAATCGGCTGATGAAATTGCTGCTATTCTGGGTTTGACCAAAAATACGGTGGATACATACCGAAGGCGCCTTATTGAAAAAATGGAAGTTTCAAATATTACGCAAGCAGTGTATGTGGCTTCTAGCGCAGGATTGATTGTCTAGCCGTCAGAATAGTCAGTCTCATATATGAGATAGGCAGCAACTTCT
>Ga0155588_1108_pt1 | contig 11589 bp, 9 predicted proteins | sample RifCSPhighO2_12_FD_107245 | JGI IMG/M metagenome (GOLD analysis project Ga0155588, IMG submission 107245) | Gammaproteobacteria bacterium RIFCSPHIGHO2_12_FULL_41_15
GGGAGCGAACGCTCGCTCCCCTTTGGAAACCCCACGCGAGAAGTCCCGCGGCAAGCCGCGGGGTATTCCGCGAATAATTGTCAATGGTGTCGATTTCATCGAACGGTGTCAATCATTGTTGAGTGTTAAAAAATATTCGCCGAGGATTGCTGTTTTCAGGTAGAATGCCACGCATGATGATCACGGAACATTTAACAGCCTCACTCAATGAACAACAATGTGCCGCAGTCAGTGCACCACCCGGCAATTTGTTGATTTTAGCTGGCGCGGGTAGCGGAAAAACGCGCGTGCTGGTCCATCGCATTGCTTGGTTGATTGAACAGAGCTTTGCCTCCCCACACAGCATTCTTGCTGTCACCTTCACTAACAAAGCCGCACATGAAATGCGTGCTCGAATTGAATCATTGCTACGCTGTCCCATGCATCACTTTTGGGTGGGCACTTTCCACGGCCTTGCCCATCGTCTCTTGCGATTGCACGGGCAAGAAACAGGGCTTAATGAGTCCTTTCAAATTTTGGATAGTGATGATCAATATCGCTTGATTCGCCGTATCCAAAAACAATTAAACGTCGACGAAACCAAATGGCCACCAAAACAAGTACAATGGTTCATCAACAAGCAAAAAGAGGCCGGCTTGCGCCCCCATCAAGTCCCCAATCAGGATCACAGTTACTTTATTGAAACCCTGCTGCGTGTTTATCACGCTTATGAAGAAATGTGTCGGCGGAGCAGTCTCGTGGATTTTGCCGAATTATTATTGCGCTCTTTGGAATTATTACAAAGTAATGCGGCTATTCGCGAACACTACCAGCAACGCTTTCAACACATTTTAGTGGATGAATTTCAAGATACGAATAAAATTCAATATGCCTGGTTAAGCACCTTAAAAATCCCTACCAGCACCATAACGGCCGTCGGTGATGATGATCAATCCATTTATAGTTGGCGCGGTGCGTGCATTGATAATATTCATCGTTTTACACGCGATTTTGCACCAGTCACCACCATCCGTCTTGAACAAAATTATCGTTCAACACAAACAATTTTAAACGCCGCCAATGCTGTCATTGCCAATAACTGCAATCGCATGGGCAAAAATTTATGGACCGCGGGCAACGACGGCCATTTAATCCTTCTTTATCCCGCGTTTAACGAGCGCGATGAAGCTTTTTATGTCGCGGAGTCCATAAAGCAATGGCTCTCTCACGGAAATGGAGCACGCGACGTCGCCATTTTATATCGTTCCAATGCACAATCACGCATATTAGAAGAGCAACTGATCGACAAACAAATTCCTTATCGTATTTATGGCGGTTTACGTTTTTATGAGCGCGCTGAAATTAAAGATGCGATTGCTTATTTGCGTTTACTCGTCAATCGACACGATGATGCGTCGTTTGAAAGGGTCATTAACACACCACCACGCGGCATTGGCAACACAACGTTAGGCCTTATTCGTGATATCGCACGAACCCAACAGCAATCGTTGTGGCATTCCACGCAAAATTTATTAGCACAAAGGTCCTTATCCGCACGTGCGGCTAATGCACTAGCGCATTTTATGCAGTTTATTAATGATCTTGCAGAAGACATCGATGCCATAGCGCTCGGTGAATTATTTGCAACCACCATTGAAAAAACCGGTTTACGTTCGTTTTATCAAAAAGACAAATCTGAAAAAAGCCTATCGCGTATTGAAAACCTGGATGAATTAATTAACGCTGCCGCCCAATTCCAAGCAGAAGATCAAAACGCGTCAAAGCTCAATGCCTTTTTAGCGCATGTCGCATTAGAAAGCGGTGATGAGCAAGTGGAACAGCACATCGACTGTGTTAATCTCATGACGCTGCATTCTGCAAAGGGTTTAGAATTCCCGCTGGTTTTTATCACGGGTCTTGAAGAAGAATTATTTCCCCATAAAATGTCCCTAAACGATCCTGCGGGCTTGGAAGAAGAGCGACGCTTATTGTACGTTGGCATCACCCGTGCGATGGAAAAACTCGTACTCACCTACGCTGAATCACGGCGTCTACATGGAGTAGAGCGTTATTGTCACCCCTCCCGTTTCATCCACGAAATTCCAGAAGACTTAATTCAATCCGAACGGGCTCGCGTTAAAGTGTCACGCCCCCAAACTCAAAGCCGAGAATTGATCGACACAGACCTGGGTCTGCAAATGGGCCAACGTGTGCATCACACGAAATTCGGCACAGGGACTATTATTAATTATGAAGGTCACGGACCCCATACCCGCTTGCAAATAAAATTTGACCAAACTGGAACAAAATGGCTGGTTGCAAGCTTTGCAAACCTCGAAATTTTGTAGCAAACTTATACTATGGACGATAAAACTTCGGTCATCAGACAACGCTTTGAAGAAGCACTCGCTTTTTTCAAAAGCGGCAAAGTGAATACGGCCCAAGCAATTTGCAAAGAAATTTTGCATGCCGAACGTAATGAACCTCACACCCTGCAGCTATTAGGCCTCATTGCTATTGGAGAAAATCAATATCACGACGCTATTATTCATTTAAAACAAGCGTTATTAATGCTGCCTGATAATGCGATTTGCCATCATAATTTAGCTTCCGCCTATAACCTCACGGGCGAATATTCCAAAGCAGAGCAACACTATCTTAAAGCCATTGCGATTTCACCGAAATATGTTGAGGCTTTTTTTAATTACGCTTTTGTGGCTGACTTAAGTCAGCACAAAGAATTTATTAAAATCGTGTTGGATTTACTGGCTTTGCCTGATTTATCGAACCATAACGTGGCGCTGTTGCATTTTGCTGCGGGAAAATATCATCATACGTTCAACGAATACGACCTTGCTTTCGAACATTTTCAAACTGCCAACAAGTTAGAAATGACCCATTTTAATATTGAACAATTCAACGCGTTGGTTAAAGCAACCCTTGAAGTTTTTGATAAACGTTTGCTGACACCGTTCAAAACAGCGGGGAATGAAAGTTCCCAACCCCTTTTTATTGTTGGAATGCCCACGTCCGGCTCCATTTTATTGGATAACATTTTATGTCGACACCCTAACATGAACAGCGTAAAAAACAATTCTGATTTTTTAATCCTAGCAAATGAACTTTCGCGCATTCGTCCAGGAAATCAATTGTATCCTCATTGCGTGAATTTTTTATCGCCGACAACCATTAACAATCTCGCGAAAGTGTATTTAAACCATATCCAAAAATACAGCATTAAAACCTATACCATTAACCATTTTACACTTAATGTTTTGTATCTCGGCTTGATTAAATTATTATTTCCTAATGCACGCATCATTCACATGCAAAGACATCCGCTGGACGCCTGTTTAAGTTGCTATTTCACTTTGTTGCAAAATCATTGTGAATTTTGCTTCTCACTAGACGCTCTTGCTGCTTTTTATCAAGGCTATGTTGAATTAATGCAACATTGGAAGACCCTTTTTTATAACGATATTCTCACACTGAATTTTGAAGATCTGGCAACCAATCCTGAAGATTGCACCCAAACCGTGCTCAATTTTCTGCAACTGGATGAACCACTTTCTCCGATCGATCGTGAGATGGTGAATCAGAGCTACAAATATTCCATTGGATTTTCGCAGCATTACACGCAGCACGTCCATTTGCTAATTGACGCGTTAAAACCTTACTGAATCATTTGATGATGTACGTCAGGCGATCTAAATTCTATCCCTGATTTCTGCAACATTTCCTCTATCTTTTCCGTTAAAACAAATGCAAACATTTTTTTTGCTTTATCAGGAGTCATGCTGCTATCCAAACGCGGGTCATTTATAGATTTTAAAAATTTATTTTTATCAACCTCTTCACTACCCGCACATAATCTATTAAGTTCCTCGAAATAAGTTCTGAGCTTAAGGCGCTGAGGGTGATCTTCAAAAGCTCTGGAAAAAACTCCCTTAAACTCGTCTACAGACAGCACAGCAGCATATTTAATGTAGGATAGGACGATTCTTTTAGCACTTGCCGTGGTACAAGACTTAATTATTTCTTCGAACTTTGTAATAATAAATCCGTCAATCAAATCATCTAAAAGCCATTTTTGGGTGGCATTCATTTCCACTTTTTCTTCAGAAGGAAATTTTAACGGTTCAGAAAACAGCCCATGCCGCATGTGTATCACTCCATAAAAATCCCCGGACAAACGCCAAAGGCTTACCTTCTGTGGGTCACGCTTTCGGCGCCCACACCTTTTTTAATATATCGTAAAGTTCTTCAATAGTTTCGCGTTCTTTTTTGAGGTCATCGCCATGACCCGGCTTCCAAAAGAACATATCCATATCAAAAAGCGAGCACAGGCATGCCCGTACCAGCATATCCTTTTTTATCTGCTCCTTCTGTGCTTCCTCGGGATCAGGCCCAACGTTTTCGTTAATCGGGTGTATTTCTACAGAAGAATCGCTTAATCCATTGCCAACTTCAGATAATTTTTTTAATTCCCTAATCGTTTGCAACATTTTTTCTGAATGCGTGATGGCTTTTTCTCGTTTTTGTTTAATTTCTGTAGTTTCTACGTAACTCTCATTTTCTTTACATAAATTTTTTATCGCAGTCAGATGGTCATCTAACTGTTTTTCTGCGCTACCCAGTATCTCTTCCCAATAAACGTATATCAAAGGGGGAAGTTCTGTTTTCAACATCAGTGAATGAAGCTCTTGCATATCAGAAATTTTTGAAGTAATTTTATTCACTCCGTCCCAGTAAGACTGAAGAGTCTGACCAAATCCTAAAGAAAACTCAAGCTGAATTCCATTTTCTTTCTCCCATTCGATTAATTGACCGTTAACTTCTTGCCACGAGAGAGCACTTGCCTTTTCTGAAAGCACGCTCTGATACGCTTTTTGGCCCAGTTCGATGGCAGTAATTAAATTCTCAACCGTTTGAAAATGGGCGCATCCACTATCGTATAAAAGTGTCTCTCTAAACCCATTCTTAACCAATAAAGCATTTAAAAGAGCTCTATTAACACGTCCATTTGCGTCATGGTAAGGGTGCTCTTTTTCAAGTTTTTGAAATAGCTTCACGATAGCAGTGTATTTTTCATCATCATCTTCCGCCTTTGCAATCTCAGCACTATATTCCTCAAACCATGTTGTTAAATTTTGCTCGATACTTTTTATTTCATTCTGAGACCCAAAAGCAAGGCAATGCCACCCTGTAAAACCACTTACGTAAAACTCTCCATCCCCATTTTTTTGGGTTAATTCTTCAGGGGTTAGCGGCATGTTTAAACGCTCCACCCCTAATTCATAATTTTCTTTTAATGCCGCATGAAGCATGCTAAGGTCCACGTTCCCATAAAAGCCCGTATTGGATGCCACTAACTCTGTTCGCGCTCTAAAGCTCTCTCCCCCCTTCAAAGCAATTTTCTCTATCGCTGCATTGGCGACAGCAAGGTCATGTAGTTTTTTATAAAATTTTAGATCAATTTCAAAACCTTCCTCCAAATAGGTACGTAACTTCGCATCCACCTCAAACATATTATTCATATAAGAGCAAGAGGAATCATCTTCAAACTCATTTTCTGAAGCCTCACCGTTTTTTCGATAGGCGTTCGGTCCAAACCTTTGATGCTTAGGGTCCATATGTAATCGCCATTTGCCCCCCTGATTTGCATCGTTTTGAGCATCTAATGCACTAATTTCCTTTTTTGGGCGCACACTAATACCGCTCTTAAGCGACATTAACGGCTCGTATATATCCATGAATATCTTTAGTCTTTTTTCGACTTGTGATTTACTTTCCTCATCCTCCTTTTCTTGGCCTGGAAACAGATCTAACATATCCTTAACGCTTGCTTGCCTTGGCAAGCTTAATTGGGAAAATTTCTCGTATTCAGGAACAAAAAAACCCTTTTGAATTGCCTCGAAAGTTTCTCCCCAGCTGTCATACCATTGCTGGTAATTATTTTTTAATTCTTTCAATAGGTTGTCAAAATTTTTCAGATCGGATTCATTATCCATACATGTGCCCATACGTTACTGACCAATTTATACAGTTAAGCACAAAAAAATTAATTAAATATTAAATTGATATAATTATTGTCAATTCTCCTTTGTACGGGACAATTTTTTGTAACGAAAGATAACGCGGGCCCAGCAATTCCCCATCTTCCGATGAGGAATTCCTGATCCAGGCTAGACTTTTCACCCACCCTAAAGTTACTATTGCGCCAATGAGAACTAGAAAAAAAACGTTGTCCTATGCTTAAACAAATCAACCATAAGTCTGGAAGAAAGTCGGCGGTTTCCGCGTTTATTCTTCAGAAATGCCCGCTAACTGAACTCATTTGTCTTGGAGTAATCATTAACCAACTATTGGAGAGCCCCCTAGATAAAGAGGGTTTTAGTTGGAAAGACTGGTGGCATTATTATCACGATGCATGGGAAGCCCGTGGTTGGAAAAAAAACAGCGAAATTCATCGCGACGATGTTCCGCTTCTATTTGTCGATGAAGGTACTTGCCAGATAAGTGCTGTTTTTTATCAATTTATGTTATGTGCACCTGAGTTTAATCATTCCAAGATCGCACCCGACGGCACATTTAAACCGTTTCTTGAACGATCGATATTAGCAACTGTTGACATAAAAAGAGATGGCTTTTGGTCAATTTTGCATAAAAAATTAATAGATTCGAACTTGCTGAAAGACTGTTATAGCATTCTGCCGCTGAATACCTGGCATGTTACATTTGCATCTCTTGGAAATACAATGACTAAATTACCTTTATTTGATAAAGCACAGGCTGATACGTTAGCCGCTCACATTATTATTGAAGATTTCGAGGTCGTTGGTGTGTTGTTGTTAAAAATTAAAATAGCTATTGAGTCAGAACAGAATGCTATAAAATCTCTTGGAGCGTTCTTACACGTTGAAATCACCCATCATGATACTTTACATATTTCTCTAGGTTACCAATACAAAAAATTGCCCGTTAGCCGGTTAAATAAAATCAAAGAAATGCTTCAAGCAATATTAACCTCAAAAAATAATAACAAATCTATGTTCAAGCTAATGCCTGGAAATATCTATAGGTTTAATTCGATGGATCAATTTTGGAAAGAAGAGGAGACAACCCCTAAATCAGCAGGTTCTGTCGCAATTCTCAGCTGACCTGATAGACTTACCGTTTAATGTCCAATACGCTGAATTGGGAGCGTTCAGCCCAATGAGTTGTCCAGGACAACCCGAAACGCCGATAGCGTTAATACCACCATGGTCGCACGGGTAACCTAGGTTGGCATTGCGCCAATTGTTGGTGATACCGCATGGCGCGCTGTTGAACGTTGCGCGCAACGTGTTTTAACCAAAATTTGTGATTAAAACTTTTAGTTGCATAACCTTGTATACCTTCGTGATACGCTAAATAGCCCGCATAGGCATCCGTTTTTGCAATACGCAATTTACCATGCGCATAACTGATATACCAACCAATAAAATCAACCGCATCGGAAAATGAATTGCGGCTAGCGCTGACTCGCTTGCGATTTTTGCAATACAAATGCCACGTATCGTCGGTTGCCTGCGGATAGCCTTCTGCTGTGGTTGGGCGCACCCACGGAATTAAATTAAAAAGCTTTTTTCGCGGGGGCTCCGCGTCTTTTACAAAATGCGATTCTTGAAAAATGACCGCCATCATTAAACTAATGGGCACTTGCCACCGTTGTTGTGCCTCACTCGCCGCCCACAACCAACGCGGATTATCCAAAAATACCTGACATACATTTTCGATATTTTTTGTGGCGGCATGCGAAGAACCATTCAATAATGCGCTGACGATGATTGGGATGAGAAATCGCTTCGAAAAAAAATCAATGCATATCATATATTCATCGTGAGCTCTAACATCAAGTAAATAAATAACAATGTTAAAAATCCCACATAGAGCCAATGCAACCGCCGATCAGAAATACGAGTGGCCAATTTGACCCCCCATGGAGAACTGAACATCACAAAGGGGGCAACAACCACCACGCTGACGATATTAATATATCCCCACGAAAAGGGCAGACGATCCGGAACATGATACCCCGCCAAAATTGCAGCAAAAGTACCCACAAACCCAATAATAACACCACCCGCTACCGCAATTGCCATAGATTTTTTTATTGGATAACCAAAGAAATTAAAAAATGGCGTGGTGAAAGTTCCACCCGCTAAACCCAGCAATACGGAAACACCACCAATAATGACCGCTGCCACGTTTTTTTTAACCCCTTGTGGTGCATTTTTTTCTGATGTAAAAGTACTTTCAGTCGGTCTTTTAATACAACCATAAATAACAGCCAATAATAAATAAGCCGTGAACATCATTTTCAAAAAGTAAGATGGTGTAAACGCAACTAAAACACCACCGATGATCGAACCCGCCGTCAACCCTATCGCCCATCCTTTAAAATAATGGAACGGCAAATTACCCAAATGATGATGTTTTCGAGCAGCTGAAAAAGTGTTAAACATGGTTAACGCTAAAGAAGCAGCCACCGCTTGATGCATATCAATCGAAAGATCAGGGTTAATAAGGGAGTAAACGATGAGAAAAGAAGGGACCAATATCGTTCCGCCGCCCACCCCAAAGAAAGACCCCACAAAACCCGCAAAAAGGCCCGCAATCATGAGTATCACGATAAATAATGTGTACTCCCAAAGGGGATAATGCCCCATGCCTCAATCCTCCTAACCTAGATATTTCATGTTGCTTTTTGAAGATGACGGCCACACGAAGCGCCCTCGCCGTTCGATGTAAAATATCTGGGCTAACGTAATTCATTGCTCCTTGGCAAGCAATACGTTTCCCGTAACAGGCATGCCGCTAACAAAGCCAGCGCAATCCCCACCGCAAACATCATCATCGCCCATTTAAAATCGCCACCCACATATTCCGCTCCTGAAATTCCTACGAAACGATGATGCAGATCCATCAAATATCCAAACAAGGGTTCAAAAAGTGCGAGCCCACCTTGCGTAGAAATATTAACAACACTCACCGACATCGCAATAATTGCCGGTAAACTACTTTCTGCAACAATGGAATAGGAAATAATTTGCGCGCTGGTGGTAACACCCAATAAAAAAAATAAAATAAACAAACTCCAAAAAGTGATATCCGGCAGTGCAACAAGCACAATCACCAGTATTAACGAAAACAAACCGCCGATGATCATCGGTAAACGACGCAAACCTATTCTATCGGAAATCCATCCCGCCAAGGGCGCCCCCACAATCGCTCCAAAAAATAACATTTGTGTAATGTGTGGGGCTTGCGTGTGGGATATTCCTTGCACGTGCTCAAGATAGAGAATCCCCCACAATCCACCCAAAATAATAATCGGTAAATTCATGAGGCACGAAAAAATTCCACTTAACCAATTTTGCAATTTTAAAAAAGCGAATCCCAAACTTTTCCAATAACCGAGACGCGACACTTCTCGTAATTCTAGGTGCAACTGTTGCTGAAATTCCGGCGGATAATCTTGCACAAAGCAAAAAATTAACGCGAAAAATACCACCCCAATAGCTGCATCAACTAATAATGCATTCCGCCACTCTACCGCCACCACCAATAAACTTAATGGCTTTTGCGCGATCACCCCTCCCAGCATGGCCATCGTAACGACCATGCCAATCACAAAAGCCAGCGCTGACGCATGAAACCAACGCGTTGCTAAACGAATGACGCTTAAAAAACAAAATGCGCTGCCAATACCCGTTAAAAATCGATAAAACGTTGCTAACGGGGTATTATGTGAAGTGGCAAATAACGCTGTGCCTAAAATACAAATCGCCAACGCCGCTAAAATGATTTTTTTAGAAGAACACCGATCCAACAAAACACCAGCGGGAAAAAGAAACACAACATTAGCAATAAAATAAAACGCCGACAATCGACTTAACCCTGTGGCGTCAATGTGAAATGCTTTCATGAGATCTTCGCTGATCGCATTAAACATGTTCATTTGAATAAATTCATAGAGAAAAAACAACGAAGCCACCATACAGACCAACCAAGCTGTAACAAGGTTAGATTTTGTTTTAATACTGGGTTGAGACATGATCGTTATATTGCTCATAGTCACCACGGTAAGGTTTACAATACGATTCTCGCAAAAAGAATGTCAATACCAAACTCAGTGCAAATGCCACCGGCATGATCGACATACCAATAAAATAACTCTGCGCTGAATAAACGGGTACGCCATTCGCATACTGATGATCCCATGAAAAATGCATCAAATAGGCAAATAAATCTTGCGTAAATCCTCCCGCCATAATCAATGTAGAGGCCAACCCTTCTGCCGTTGCGGTCAATTTTATTGAGTTGCTCTCTGCAATTAAAGGGTAACTGATAATTTGGGTACTGGTCATGAAACCAATACCAAAAAACAACGCCATTGCAACACCCACCGAAATCGTCGGTAATAACATTAATAACAAAATGAATATCAGTGAAAAAATCGCCCCCATGATCATAGGAAGTTTACGCCGTCGCCAACGATCGGAAGCCCACCCTGCTGCAGGCGACCCCACAATAACCCCAACAAACAACATCAGCGTAACAAACGACGCACCATGACTCGACAAGTACCGCACTTGTGTTAAATAAAAAATTCCCCAAATCGCGCCCAACAAAAAAATCGGTAAATTCATGAGTGATGTATACAACCCACACAACCAATTTTGTGAATTGCGCGCCGTCAATAGTAATGATTTCCAAAAATCGGCGCGTGATAGAGATAAAGGATGGGTTTCTCCCTCCGGTGAATGTGGCGGGCGATCCTGAACAAAAATAAAAACCAACATTAATAATAAAATTCCAAATGAAGCATCGACAATAACGGCATTACGCCAACCAAAATAGTTAATTAAAAAAAGCAACGGGGTTTGCGCCAGCATTCCACCAACCATAGCAAAAGTGACGATCAGTCCAATCACCAGTGCCATTTGTCGTGCTGCAAACCAACGCGACGCCAAACGCACACAACTCAATAAACACAACGAACCCGCAACACCCGTAATAAAACGAGCCCATTTCATTTGCCAGATGGCATCACTGATCGCAAAAAGATAAGTACATAAAATGCTAACAAGGAATCCAACAATAATGGCTTTTCGAGTGGAAATTCGGTCCAACAGCATCCCCGCCGGAAATAAGAAAAGGATGTTTGCCAAAAAATATTTATCGGAAATGGTCGCAAGCATAGGAGCGGTGATCTTAAGGTCTGTCACTAAATATGGGCCGATCGCATTGAACATATTTAACTGGATGAACTCAAAAAAGAAAAAAAGTGCTGCGGAAAAACACACGAACCAAGACTGATATCGATTAGAACGCAGAGCAATAACAAATGACATAACCACCTTACCCCACACCAAAATTGCAGCGATTATATAAAATAACGTTTGAATTGCCTACCTTCTTTTTAACGAGGTGATTTCAAATTAACAGCAATTCCCCAAGTTCATTATCTGTCAACTTATTGTTTTAGAAAACAAAAAAATAAAAATCCCCGTGGCAAGCCACGGGGTATTTTTCCTGTAATAATTTCGCCTGCTCGGGAAACCC
>Ga0155588_1001_pt1 | contig 10930 bp, 11 predicted proteins | sample RifCSPhighO2_12_FD_107245 | JGI IMG/M metagenome (GOLD analysis project Ga0155588, IMG submission 107245) | Gammaproteobacteria bacterium RIFCSPHIGHO2_12_FULL_41_15
ATTAAATTACACAGTTTATCCGATGGGGATTATTTGATATGCAATATTAAGTTGTAAGAGTTATTTCGTACATGTTCCTAAGAATAAAACTTGGAAAATTTTCCAAAAAATAAAACGCAGCCGTTTACCAACAATGGAGGGAATAAGTAAAAAGTTAGCATATGACCCTTCGATAAAGGAACCACCTCACTCTATTATTCAATCTTCTGCTGCCGCAACCTTGCCATTATATGCATACAACGCAGTATTAAATGAGATTATTTCTGCTGGTTTTATTGTTGATAAATTTTATACGATTCTTCATAGTATTGGAAAAGCAAGAGAACTTATTATACTTCCGGAGGGACTTCCTAGCCTCATTTTGACTACCATCATTCTTGATGATTTAAAAGCACCTTTGGTATCCGCATTGCACCAGGTTGAAAACAAACGATCTTCAGTGATTTATGATAACCTAACATTTCAAACTCATCAGGGTGAAGTAAGAACTTTAAAAATGGCCACTTATCCCATTTATGATATGACTCATGAAGTTTCATATTTTTGGATTCGCTTTGACCCTATTGAAACAACGATGGAAAAGGAAACCGCCCTGGTATTATCTCACCATAATGGGGATGTTAATCGCGATGAAATGATTATTCTTCTCGAAAAAGAGCTTTCAAAAACTAAAACCATGTTACAAGCTTCTTTTGAAAATATGGAAACTATTCATGAGGAAATGCAGTCATCTAATGAAGAACTGATGGCTGCTAATGAAGAGTTACAATCGACAAATGAAGAGCTACAGTCTGTCAATGAAGAGCTTTATACGGTCAACTCAGAATATTCAAAGAAAATTGAAGAATTAATTCAAATTAAAGCTGATATTGATAATCTGATTTGTAGCGCTGAGGTTAGCGCTGTTATTCTCAATAATAAATTCGAAATTCGCATGTTTACGCCTTCTAGCGCAAAAGTATTTAATTTGTTAGAACGTGATATTGGGCGTTCGCTAAAAAACTTTAGACATAATTTAAATATTGAATCTTTGATGGAGAAGATGGCTGATGTATTGAACACTAATAAAGCGCATGAGTATGAAATCACTGACAGTCATAACCATTGGTATTTACTCAGAATACGGCCTTACTACTTGCCACATCAAAAAGTGAACTCAGGTGTGGTGCTGACACTGACGGATATTCATGAGCTAAAAACTCTACAGCAAAAACAACAAAGAAGTGAAGAGGAGTTAAGATTAGCCCTAAAAATGGGTGTTATTGGAGTTTGGCATTGGAATATCAGCGATCATACTTTTCACTGCGACGAAACTATAAAAAATATTTTAGGCGTAAGTATGCTATTTCAGTTTGATCGTTTTAAAGATTTCATGGATTCTATTCATGTGAATGATAAAAAGCGGGTGGAAGAAGCGTTTAAGAGAGTTCTTTCCCAGAAAGAAAGTTTCGAGCAGGATTTTCGCATTATTCACCCGGATGGAAAAATCCGCTACATGGCATGTTGCGCGAATTTGTATCATGACACGCTGCTAAATCAAGATCATGTTACTGGAATTTGCTGGGACGTTACGGAACGGCATTGGTTAGAAACTGAAATTATCAATTCGAAACATTTAAATTTAGAATTGGATGCCATCACAGATGGTTGGTGGGATTTTAATCTTGTTACTCAACAAATCTACCTTAGCCCTTTGTTCAAAAAAACGTTGGGTTATAAAGACCATGAACTATCCAATTCTATGGAAAATTATGAACAACTCTTGCTTCCTGGTACGCGCAAAGCGATGCATGCAGAGCTGGAAAAACACAAAATGAATAACAATGATAGTCCTCTTATTCAAGAACTTTCAATGCAACATAAAGACGGTCACACGGTTTGGATTGTCTCCCATTTGAAAGGCATTAAAAATAAGCGGGGTAAATGGATTCGAATGATAGGAACTCAAACAGATATTACTGCTTTGAAAATAGCAGAGGATCAATTAAAGCAACATGCCTACAAAGATGCGCTCACACAGTTGGCTAATCAAATGGTTTTTTTAACAGCGCTACCTCGGGCGCTTGCACGAGCCAAACGTAATCAAAACATTCTTGCGATCCTGTATGTTGATCTCAACAACTTTAAACTCATTAATGATACGAAGGGACATAGTGTTGGTGACGGTGTCTTGCGTGAAACCGCTAATAGATTATTGGCCATCTCACGTGAAGTTGATCTTGTTGCACGACTGGGTGGAGATGAGTTTGGCATTCTGTTGGAGGACATTTCTACACTGAAGGAGGTGCATTCTATTATAAAACGCTATATTTTGGCATTTTCCAATCCATTGAAAATTAACAGGGCTGATCTTCTTGTGACGTTCAGTATTGGAGTGGCATTATATCCTGGAGATGGTGAAACGCCTGAAGCACTATTACAGAGAGCCGATGAAAATATGTATGCGGCGAAGAAAAAAGGAGAGAATCAATATATAATCAGCCCTATAGTGGGTCCAACTACATAAGCGGTCCAAAACCGTCACAGAAATTAATCGCTCTCTGTTGCTGTATTTATGATTCGTCGCTATCGAAATAAAGAATCCGCAAAAGAATTGCTTGGGAAGAATTTCAAAGGAATTTTATGCGCTGATCGATACGGTGCTTATCAGTGGATGTCGAATGAAAATTCGTCAGGTTTGCTGGGCGCATCTTGAAAGAGATTTTCGAATAATTTAGCGGAGCGACTCATCAGAACCATTGCCATTTGGAGAAAAACGAGTTTTGGCACTCAATCAAAAGCAGGCTCTCTCTACATGGAAAGAATTATGACGGTTGTTGCAACTTGTAAATTGCAAGGGAAAAATATTCTTGATTATTTGAGGTTGAAAACATGTTGAAACAGTCAGCGCTTTTGTCCTCTGCGCCCGTCGGGGCTTCTTTTGCTGGATAATGAACACCAGTCGCTTTATATTTAACGAGGCTCACAAGCTCTTGTGCTCGATGGGGTGCTTTTTCAGCCCAGGCTGAATTTAACATTTCCCGAGCAACCGCAATGTAATCAATTTGTATCGAATTGATCTAAATATTTTTGTATACTACAGCGCCTGACATAAGGAACTTATAATGCATGAATAAAATTACTTACTTGGATGGCATGCGCTGGTACCGCGCGCTCATTGCAGGAATCCGGCATGTTATCGCCCGCCAAGATTATTTAAATAACATTAACGTATTTCCTGTACCGGATCGTGATACCGGCACCAACATGGCATTAACACTCAGTGCCGTTATCGAAGGCACTTTTGCCGCCCCCAAACATCATTTGCCGCAACTGTTTACAACCATCGCAGAAAGTGCATTATCCGGCGCACGAGGCAACTCAGGCACAATTCTTGCGCAGTTTTTTCAAGGAATGGCGGAAGGCATCGATCAAGAATGCGGAAAAATGGAGCCAAGACATTTTGCTGTTGCCGTCAGCCACGGCGTGCAATCCTCTTATAACGCCTTATCGCAACCCAAAGAAGGCACGATACTAACGGTATTAAAAGATTTTTCTCTGCACATCAGTCAAACTATCGCAAAAAATCACACGGATTTTGTTAATTTACTGCATTTAGGTTTAGACGCTGCAAAAAAATCTTTGCAAAAAACCACACAACAATTAAAAGAATTGAAAAAAGCACACGTGGTTGATGCCGGCGCACAAGGTTTTGTGGATTTATTACAGGGTATTTATGATTTTATTCATCACGGTTCTTTAGATCAACTTGAGCCTCCTGCCACCAATAGCATCAGCAAAGAACAAATGAGTCAAGAGCTTTCACATGCCGTTGATGAAGCACACCGTTTTTGTACGGAATGCTTAATTACCGCAGATCATATTGATCAACACACCTTGCGACAAACACTGGAAAATTTAGGCGACAGTCTCGTGGTTGCGGGTTCCAAGAAAAAAGCCAAAGTTCATATTCACACCAATAACCCTGCTCACGTTTTTGCAATTTGCCGAACGCACGGTCATCTTCAAGATGAAAAAGCGGATGACATGATCCAACAACAACGCGCGATCAACCATCAACGCAATGAAGTCGCCATTCTCACCGATTCTGGCGCTGATCTTCCACAAGAATTAATTGCAAAACTCGATATTCACGTCGTTCCATTGCAATTATTTTTTGACAAACAGTGTTTCATCGATAAAGTGACTATTACCTCTGAAGAGTTTTATCAACTTTTAAAAACGAATCCCCATCATCCAACGACATCACAACCCAGTCTGGGTGATTTTTATCGACAGTATCAATATCTCAGCAGCCACTATCCCAGCATCATCGCCATTCATTTAGCAAGAAAAATCAGCGGCACGATCAGTGCGTCGGAACAAGCCGCACAAAAAATTGGATTAAATAATATTGCGATTTTCGATGCGCAATGCACGTCCGTCGCGCAAGGATTATTAGTGCAATTAGCCGCAGAAGCCGCAAAACGCGGCGCAAAGCAACAAGAAATTCTCGAATTACTGACCGCACAACGCAATCACACGAAATTTTACGCTGCTATTCCGGATCTCACCTATATGACGCGCGGCGGACGATTGTCCACATCCAAAAAACGTCTCCTGGAATTTTTGCACCTCGTGCCAATTATTTCTTTTAAGGATGAGGGAAAACCCTCTTTGATAACATGCCTATGGCGCAAACGAAACCTCAGCAAAAAATTGGCGAAACTCATTCAACAACAAACCGATCTCACCAAAACCTATCGTATTCTCGTGTCGCATTGCGATAACGAATCCGCTGCAAATGAATTGAAACATTATATTGAAAAGTTCATTCCTAATATCGAATCCATTACATTATCACGCACCGGCGCAACGCTCGGCGCGCATGGGGGACCGCAAACGTTTGGGCTGGCCTTGCAGCCTGTGAGTTGGACATGACGAAAAAAGAGAGAATTTAGAGCAAATTCATGCAAATTTTAGGAGAATAGTCATTCTATTTGACTAAAATTTTCGTGGATTTGATCAAAAGGCCTTACTTTTCTGTATCACAAAGATAGCCGTTCATGCCCGAAGAAGGAGTACAGTTAATAATTGTAAATGTTTTAGTTACATAAAAGAAAGGATCGCTGAATCCTCCGTTGATATGTAGATTAATGAAAGTATTTACAGAGACATTTACAACCGTAGAAGAATTTGCATTGAGGGAGTATACTTTTTCATCACTATTACATCCGTAGTACCTATCTGAATCGTTATTGTCAACAGTAATAGATCGGTGTAAGCTATTATTTATAATGACATTCCAACATTTATCATTATTAGCATAGCTATAACAAGGTATTGTTGATATTAGTATATAGAAGAATAAAGATATTTTTGCATTACATAACACTTTATCCCCCCCCTAATATTACATACACTAGGTCGGCCAATCTTTATCGTAATTTCCAGTACTTGGCCCAAACGCACCAACGTCTCACCTATTGCCCGATGCGTTAGTCAGATGCACCTTGCTCATAAAGTATAGTAAATCATTTTTTATATTTCCATTTTCTCCACATCCCCAAATTGAATCACAAAAAATGACACCGAAGCCCCCTAAAATCTGATTCGTTGCATCACAATAAATGACCCTCGAATCGCTGGCTTTTTTAGTTTTTAACGTTGGACCAAGAAAAGAAAATTATTTCAATACATTGAACGGGAAGGTTGAAATTTGGCGTCCCCAAGGGGATTCGAACCCCTGTTACTGCCGTGAAAGGGCGGTGTCCTAGGCCTCTAGACGATGGGGACGTTTACAATTGCTTTCTTTATAAACATCATCTGCGTGAGCATTCGCTGGTGGAGCTAAGCGGGATCGAACCGCTGACCTCTTGAATGCCATTCAAGCGCTCTCCCAACTGAGCTATAGCCCCGCAGAGGAGCACATTTTAGGTGTGATTGAGGGCAGTGTCAAGACAAACTGCCCATTTGCACGCGCATCGATAAATCAATCGCACTCACGTGCTTCGTGAGTGACCCCACCGAAATAAAATCAACCCCCGTCGCCGCAACGGCAGCGATGGTCTCTAGTGAAAGATTGCCCGAAACTTCGAGCTTAGCACGACCTTTATTGATCGCCACCGCCTGTGTGATCAACGGCAAACTAAAATTATCCAACATAATAATATCTGCACCCGCCAACAACGCCTGCTCCAATTCCGATAAATTCTCCACTTCAACTTCAACGAGTTTCTCAGCATGCATTTTCTTCGCTGCTGCAATCGCCTGCGCGATAGAACCACAACTCAAAATATGATTTTCTTTAATCAGAAAAGCATCGTACAAGCCCATGCGGTGGTTCGTTCCGCCACCACATAGGACCGCGTATTTTTGCGCATAACGCAAACCCGGTATGGTTTTACGCGTATCCAATAGTTGGGTTTTAAACCCCTTTAAACGCTGCACATATTCCGCAACGCGTGTTGCTGTACCCGATAAAGTCTGCAACCAATTTAACGCACAGCGCTCCCCGGTTAATAAAGCACGTGCAGGACCTCGCAACAATGCCAACGGTTGATTGGGCAACGCGTGTGCGCCCTCTTTTACGAACCAATACAAAGTGACCCTAGGACTCACTTGGCGATACACGGACTCTACCCACGGCTGACCTGCAATCACCGCTGTTTCACGCGTAATAATTTTAGCGGTTGCTAGCGTTGTTGCGGGAATCAATGCCGCCGTAATATCACCACTGCCAATATCTTCGATGAGGCTCGCGGCTACCGCCTCATCAATATAACGTGAGGCTAGCATAAATTATTTTTTCGCTCGCAATTTTCGATGACGGAAGAAACGCCAAATAACGTTGACTGGACCTGAAATAACATAAGTTAATACCAAAAAAAAGAGCATCTCGGGCGGATCCAGCGCAATCAACGCTAGCACAAGAATAGCGATAATGATGACCACTAGCGACACCCGCTTATTCCGTAAATCAATATCTTTAAAACTACGATAGCGAATGGTGCTGACTTTCAACAATCCCAACAAAAACATGAGCACCGCCATCGGTATTGCAACAGCAATACCGTTAATATCATTTACCGCAAACGTCCAAATCGTACTCGCCACCAGCGCAGCGGAGGAAGGGGTATTTAATCCAAAGAAATAACGTTTATTCTCACCTTGCGCCTGACTATTAAAACGCGCCAAACGCAGCGCGGTACAAACCGTATAAATAAATGCAACTAACCAACCAGGCTTTCCCAAAATCGAGAGCGACCAACTGTACATCACCATGGCTGGCGCAATACCAAAGCTGACCATATCGGCCAAACTATCCATTTGCGCCCCCATTTCGCTCACGGCGTGAGTCCAGCGTGCGATACGTCCGTCCAACCCATCCAAAATCAACGCCGTAAAAATGGCGATCACCGCATTTTCATAACGCCCTTGCAAACCGGCAATAATCGCGTAAAAGCCGGCGAACATACTGCCAATAGTCACCAAATTTGGTAATAAGTAAATCCCACGAGACCGCATGGTTTTAGTGGTTTCTACGGGCTCATTTGTCATGGAAAACCTCAACGTCAAACAAAGCTGACATTCTACGCCCTGCCCGGCAAAGAATGAAGTAGTTACTGAGCAGTGTTCTTCATTTATTCAGTAAAATATCTCTAGGACTGCCAATAAAGATGCTATACTATCCCGAATTGTTCGAGTTCAAGCTAAATTGACCTAAAAATAAACAATACTTGCCGACTAACCCATGAAAGATAAAGAGTCCAAAATCATCATTGAAGGCATTACCGAGTCTGGAGAAACCTTCCGGCCCAGCGATTGGGCAGAGCGCATGAGCGGGCAACTGTCCACCTTCCACAAGCATCGAATAAAATATTCACCTCTTTTACAGCCTTCCATGAAAGATGGCAACAAGTGTGTTATCCTCGATCCCAACTTAAAAACTTCCAACCCCGAATTATACGAATCTATTTTAAAATTTGCTAAAACCAACCATTTAAAAATTTGCAGCGATGATGCAGATCCGGAAAAAGAACAAAACAAATAATGGTGTTATGGAAATGGAAAATAACGCCGCTGTTATCGATGTCAGCTATGACGAAAAAGTTTTCGTCTCGGGGACCAACCATTTCAGTGCGCTGCTGCAAGATATCGGCTTGGCAAAACACAGTATTGCACTAGAAACGTATCTTTTTCATAACGACCATCTCGGATTGCGCGTTGCGCACGCGCTACGTGAAGCCGCTAAACGAGGCGTTGCCGTGCGCGTCATGGTCGATGGTGCGGGCTCTCCTTTTTGGACCACCAATTTTGCGCGCATGCTCGAGGAAGTCGGCGCACAAACCAAAGTGTTTCACCCTTTTCCCTGGCAACTGTGGAATTGGAGTCGCTCCGTTGTTAAATTACCCATCGTGTTGAAATGGATTTATCTTCTGTTAAAAGCGAATTTTCGCAACCACCGCAAAGTATGCATCATCGATCACAAAATTGCGTACATCGGCAGTCTCAACATCAGCAAATGTCATTTAGAACGACAAGACGGTGGCGACGGTTGGCGCGACACTTCCGTTCGTTTAGAACACATCGATTTAGTGGAGCTATCCAACGCTTTTGATGCCGCGTGGCATCATCGTACCATCAAAGAACGTTTACGCGAGGCGTTTAAACACGTGCGATTGGATCCACCCATCCGTTTAAATTACACGCGTCATCGCCGTCGTATTCTTTATAAGAATTTATTGCGTCGCATTTCCAATTGTCAAAAACGCATTTGGATCACAAACGCTTATTTTGTTCCCGATAATTTTCTACTGAAACGATTAAAAGATGCGGCACGCAATGGCGTTGACGTGCGAATATTATTACCCAAAAAATCCGATGTATTAATGATGCCATGGGCATCTTCCACTTTTTATTACAGTTTATTACGTGCAGGCATTCGAATTTTCGAGTACTTACCCAGTATGTTGCACGCGAAAACATTAATCTTAGATGACTGGGTGCTGGTGGGTTCCAGTAATTTGAATCATCGCAGCTTATTACATGATCTTGAAGCGGATATTACACTCCACAAAAAAGAAAGCAAACAAAGTTTAATGGATCGCTTTCTCGAAGATATCCATCATTCCCGCGAAATTTCTCTCGACAGTTGGCACATTCAGCGCCCCTTACGGCAGCGCATGTTAGGCCGTTTAGTGCTTTATATAAAATATTGGATTTAAAACGGAATTTTTAGCTTTTCCACATTCAAAAAAAAATCCGTTTCGGGCAAATAAAACAGTAATTCTCGCTGACTGCGACAATTCAATTTTGCTTTCGCTGTTTCCATGTAGGCATCGATGGTGCGCACACTCAACCCTAAAATATTCGCAATGGATTTGCGCTTATTCTTTTTTACTAAATAAAAAATACATTCTGCTTCACGTCGCGTCCAATAAATATTAGGAAAACGGCTTCCGAGATAAACACGATCAGGGACTTTACAGGGGCTTTTTTTAACCGTTTTGATGGGATCTAAAATACAGCTCAATTGCTGCCAATGCTTTAGCGTGGTTTGTTGATTCTGCATTGTTCTTTCCTTTTTGACAATTCGCCTAATGTGGAAATAAATTTACCATGTTGAGCATATTTTTGTCTGTAATCTATTCTTTGAAGAATATGTGAGCAATGTCTTACAATGTGTGGTTAAGGTTAGCCCCACTTACTTTTCTGAGCAGCAATAATGATTAATAAAATCAAGGATTTTGTACCGCATGAAATAACCCCCGACCAACGTCATCGCACCAAAGGAGGCCGCATGATCATAAAGAAAGCTAATACGTTCAGGTTTCCCCACGGCATTCCACAATTCATCTTGTGTTTGACGAGCGACACAAAGATCATCGTGCGAGTCGAAAATTAAAACATGACAGGGATCTAGACGTCTGGGATAATGCGCAACATTAATCGGACTTAAATAGGAATTTAAAACGGTCATGAGTTTTTCATCCGACCAATGAAAACGCGCGGTAATTTTTTTTCGCACTTTATAATAATTACAGAAATAAATCATTTCTGCAGGATTCGAGCCTCCCATCACCGTAATTAATCCCGTAATGTTGGGATCCGTTTCCGCAAGAATAGCTGCAATAATCGTGCTTTTACTAAACCCAACAATATTCACATGTTGCGGATCCACATTATTTTGCCGCACCGCCCAATCCACTAAATGTCTCACATCCGTAATTGTATACTGAGTACGATTGGCAAGAATTTTTAACGAGTGATGGAATTCAGCGACCGTTTTTGAATCTTCAAGATCATCAATATTTAAAATAGGCGCATCCCCTAACACACGGATAATATCTAGCTCTCCTTTACTTTCCCGCAACAACGTCGCGGTAATTCCGTAGGGCGGATATTTCGACCCACCCCAAATCGGCATCACTACCAGCAGTTTATGTTTACCTGGCAATTTACTGCGATAATAAAGGGCATCCACTTCACTATCTTCCTGCCCATTATTGCCCACGGACGGATATTTTAAAAAAATCACTTGATAATTTTCGTTGGGGTCATTACGGTAGAGCGTTTGTTGTGGTTGGAAGGATCGAGTGGCAGCAGCGATTCTAGCGGGTTTTGGTGACTCCACCCGGGGACAATGTTGCCCCTGATACGGGTAGTGAATGTGCGCCCTACACGCCACGAGGCTGATCCCGATAAAAAATAACACCATGAACTTGATGCCGTTGACCATGCAGATTTCCTATCACTTTTCAGCGCCGTTGCCGGTAAGTTCTCTTGAATTTGAAATATAGCAAATCTTCCAACGCATTAGCCGGATACTTCACATCAAACGGCGAGCGTCGAGCAGGAATTCCCCATCTTTCGATGGGGAATTCCTTCCCTTTCATTGACGCGGGCTGCAGGGGACCTGCATCCTCGCGATCAAGGGGGAGCGCGCAAA
>Ga0155588_1008_pt1 | contig 10766 bp, 12 predicted proteins | sample RifCSPhighO2_12_FD_107245 | JGI IMG/M metagenome (GOLD analysis project Ga0155588, IMG submission 107245) | Gammaproteobacteria bacterium RIFCSPHIGHO2_12_FULL_41_15
AAAAACAAATCTATACGGTTAGGCCCTGTTACTCAATATGTCAGAAAAAGTTGAGAATGGCGTTTATTCATATTTTCTTCCATGGCATTGATGAATGAAGCGAGATTTCTGAGTGATTAACTCATATTTCTGTATAGCATAACAGGTTCAGTCGTAACCTTCTAAAAAGCCACCAAAAATTGCAAATAGACTTTCGCTAGGCAAAATTAAGCCGCTAATACATAAAATTGTTCGAATGCTTGAGAATTTTTAGGCTCTTCCGGAATGCCTGTGGTTTTAACCCTTGCTGTCATTGCGTATCGCAATGATAAGATATCATTTTTGCAAAATCACGACGATTCCGAAAGAGCCGACAAAACCTTCTTGCGTGTTACTCAACATCCTGTTTAATTTGGAAGCATACAATAATACGTAACTCAATTAAAAACTAAAGGATTTTAATAGGACACCCCTGGTGCAGAGAGCTGCTGTCTTGCGGTTCCTCTCCTATTTCGATATTCTTTGTTTCTGCTTTGATAAAATAGGAATCTTAAACCATGATGGTGCTTCTCTTTCTCCTTTTGTTAATTTCTGTGATTTTAATTTGGTTGGGAAAACGCAAACCCGCCATTATTGTATTCATGATTTGTTGGGGCTTGGGTTTTATTTGGTTCTTGCATCATGCGACTGACCATTTGAATATCAGTTTATAAGGAGAATCAGATGACACAAGCAAAAAATATTAAATTATTATTCAATCTTTATATTCTTGATGTAATTGTCATTGCCGCTATGATCGTTGCTGCATTAGTTTTACAGTTTGCTTTAACTGAAATTCCTTGCCCGCTATGTTTATTACAACGTTTAGGCATATTGGGTATAGCCGTTGGATTTTTAATGAATCTTCGTTTTGGTATTCGCCCTAGTCACTATGCCTTGTCTTTGTTGTCAGCCATATTTGCAGGATATGTTGCGCTTCGGCAAATCACTTTGCATATTATGCCAGGCGATAAAGGCTATGGTGAGGCTTTGTTTGGATTGCATCTTTATACCTGGGTGTTTTTGGCGTCGGTTGCCATGGTGCTCTATATCACTGTTCTATTATTTTTGGATGATCAGTTTAAGCAATCAGTGCTACATCAATCTAAAAAATTTAAAATTCTCATCGCAACGACCTTTAGCATTATTGTGCTAGTGATGGTGGTTAATATTGTGACTACCTTTTTAGAGTGTGGTCTGCAGCAATGCCCTGATAATCCGGTGGTGTATAAATATTTAGAAAATGATTTGGCTTAGGGCCTGTGCATCAATAATTCGTGCAAGTTGCGCTCAGTATGGTGGCAGGTTTAAAGGTGGTGCCATAATGAGATGCAAAATGTACGAGTTATTGATGCGCGGCCCTTAGGCAAAATTAATATCTGGTTAAGATATCACTGCTACGATTCCCGGAATATAAGCATTCATTAAAAGAGGAACAAATGCGATTATCATTATCTTCGGTGCACAAATTTATCATATTGCAAGTCGTCAATTATGGAATGCTCACAGGTGTTGCCGTCTGGTTTCGTTATGCTTATGGCCATGCCTTAATTGCCTCTTTCTATCGCCAATTTGAGCTTGATACACAGGCGAACGTCCCAGTTATTTTTGATAACTTTGCCTCTTCAGAATGCAAGCTGTCTTCGGAAGCAGTTGTTAATTGGTGTTTCTCTTATTGCCGACCTTACATAGAGGGTGATGGAGGCCTTGAGACTGATAGCTCAATTGAATTTGCATTGGATCTTCTTTCGAGCAGCAAGCTTGCTACCCTTACTGCCGTTTATGGCGTTCTGATGGCAACGTTGTCAATGGCACTCACAATCAGCATTGCAATGTATTCAAAAACCAATCACAAACTTTCGTTACTGAAGGCCTTTTTCTTGCATGGTATGTCTTTCGCCACCACCTTCCTATTTACAGAAATATTTGGTGATAAGATACTCGGATTGCTCTTCGCTGGATGTAGTGACACATTACTACCTTGCTGGTACGGCTTTATTGATTTGTCTAGAATGTCGACATTTGTAACACTCGTTCGTGCGGTTCCTAAATATTGTTCAAAAAACCCTTTAGTGATGCCACCTAATCCTGATCCAAACTCGGCTGATAATGTGCTTTCAGCAGGTGGGGCTTTAACATTAGTACTAACGACTGTGTTCTTTTGTTTCGCGCTGAGCACGCTAGCAGGGTTTAAATTGAAAAAAATTTTATATCATCCTGATCAGGGTCCTGCTGATCAGGCTCCTGAAGCGTTAAATCTCGAGATTCAGCATGAGCAAGTTGTATCGGGAGAGACATTGAGTGAATTAGAAAAAAAGCTCAAGGCGATTGAAGAGGCTGAACTTGGCTTTAGTTTTCCAGAGGAACTTTGTTGCCCTATAGCTCGCACAGTAATGCTGAATCCTGTTCTAGCGCCTGATGGGAATACTTATAATTACTCTGCGATTTGCGAGGCTTTAAGACGTAGAGCTGTATCACCTATCACTAATCGCCCCATGAATGGGCCTTTCACAGCAAATCTTTTTTTGCGCAATCAGGTGCATGAGGCTATTGTAGCAAAGCATCTATTAATTCAGTCTGCTCAGGCTCAAGCTGCTGCCCAGGCCCCAGCTTCTGTTGCTGCACGCCCTAGTCTTGGGACTAGGCTCGGTCAAGCACTTTGTCCAACTCGTCAGACTGTTGTCACAGAGCCTCTTGCAAAAAGTGCTTCTGATGCCCTTTTACAAAAAGGAGATGATTCTGATTCTGATGACTCTCAGGTTTCTGTAACTGCCCCCTTACTGGCCGCCGGTAGAAAGCGATAATCCTTTAATGCAGTACTATTCTTCTGTAGAATGATCGGCTTCATTCTCTCTAGAGTATTTAGTTGATGAGTCAGACACTTAAACACGAGCTTGAAAGTTTAATCGACACAGCAAATGCAGCCATTTCTAATGCAAACCATCTTGATGAATTGGAGCAGTTGCGCGTGCAATACCTTGGTAAGCAAGGTGAGATCACGGGCATGATGAAAACCTTGGGGCAATGCTCAGCCGAAGAGCGTCCTCAAATGGGTAAGATTATCAACGACGCCAAGCAAATCATCACAGAAGCTTTAAATGCTAAGCGCGAAGCCATGCAGGTTGAAAAACTGCAAGCACAGTTGGCGTCAGAATCTATCGATGTCACTTTGCCAGGACGCGGACACAGAATAGGTCATTTGCATGTGGTATCTCAAACAATGGAGCGCATGTCTACCCTCTTTCAAAATGCGGGTTTTGCAGTGGTGATGGGGCGTGAAATTGAAGATGAATGGCATAACTTCACGGCCCTCAATACACCTAAACATCATCCTGCGCGCACAGACCAAGATACTTTTTATTTTGGTAATGGTGCGTTGCTAAGAACGCAGACATCTTCGGCGCAAATTCATACCATGCAAACGCAACAACCGCCGATGCGTATTATTTCACCCGGTAAAGTCTATCGACGCGATTCCGACTGCACTCATACGCCTATGTTTCATCAAATGGAAGGTTTAGTCGTTGATCAGCATTGTACCTTTGCTAGCTTAAAACAGCTGCTATCTGATTTTGTCACCGCTTTTTTTGGGCGAGAAATTAGTTTGCGCTTTCGAGCCTCTTATTTTCCCTTTACGGAACCGTCGGCTGAAGTGGATATTCAATGTGTCAATTGTGATGGAATGGGCAGTGATTGTCGTGTGTGTAGTGGCACCGGTTGGCTTGAGGTTTTAGGTTGTGGCATGGTGCATCCTAATGTATTAAAAGCGACTGGGATTGATCCCCATCAGTATCGTGGATTTGCATTTGGTATGGGCATTGAGCGATTTGCAATGTTGTATTATCAAATTCCAGATTTGAGAATGTTTTACGAAAATGATATGGCGTTTTTGTCACAGTTCTAACTAATTATAATTGAGTATACCTGTATGAAATTCAGTGAAAAATGGCTACGCAAATTCGTCAATCCACCGTTAGAGGTGAACCAACTGGCTGAACGAATTACGTTAGCAGGTCTTGAAGTCGATAGTATTAGCCCTGTTGCCGGTGAGTTTACTGGTGTTGTGGTAGGGCATGTGCTTTCCTGTGAGCGGCATCCTGATGCGGATAAATTAAATTTTTGTAAGGTCGATATTGGCGTGGGTGATTGTCTGCAAATTATTTGTGGCGCGCCGAATGTCAAAAAAGATTTAAAAGTAGCGGTGGCAACAATTGGTGCGGTGTTGCCAGGTAATTTTAAAATTAAAAAAGCTAAACTGCGTGGCATTGAATCCTGTGGCATGATTTGCTCTGAGTCAGAATTAGGCTTGTCAGAAGGGCGCATGGGTATTTTAGAATTGCCGGCCGATGCGCCTGTGGGGCAAGATTTTCGTGAATATCTTGAGTTGAATGATCATTGTATTGATATCGAATTAACACCCAATCGTGGCGATGCCGCGAGTGTGTTAGGTATTGCGCGTGATGTGTCGGCTTTATTTGATGTGCCATTAAATCAGCCAGTGATCAAAGAAATCGAAGTCTCTCATCACCATACTATTGATATAGAAGGTGTTGAAGCAGCGGCTTGTCCACGTTATTTTGGTTGTTTGATTGAGCCTATTGATAATACGCGTTCATCGCCCATCTGGTTGAGTGAAGTTTTGCGCCGTTCGGGTTTGCGTAGCATTAATCCTGTGGTGGATGTTTCAAATTATGTCATGTTAGAACTCGGGCAGCCTTGCCATGTTTTTGATGCAGCGAAATTATCTGGAACGATGGGTGTGCGCTATGCTCGATCAGAAGAATCCATCGAATTATTAAATGGCGACTCCTTAAAGCTGAAGCCAGAAAATTTATTAATTACGAGTAATAATCAGCCGGTTGCTTTGGCGGGTGTGATGGGTGGCGCTCATGCAGAAGTGAGTGCAGCGACGACGACTGTTTTTATTGAAAGCGCTTATTTTAATCCAGCGGTGATTCGACGATCGGCAAGTTTGCATCATTTATATTCTGATGCGAGTTATCGTTATGAGCGCGGTACCGATTGGCAACTGCCTGAAAGAGTGTTACATCGTGTCGTTGAATTATTGTTGCAAATTGTGGGTGGTGAAGCGGGGCCAGTGAGTCGGTTCGAGTCAACTGAAGATTTACCGCGTATTCATAAGGTCTCATTGACTCACGCAAAGTTAACTGATTATTTGGGGCTTGAAATTGATGAGCAAGTGGCGGCCTCTATTCTGAAGCGTTTAGGTTTTGCAGTGACATTAAAAGAGGGTGTGTTTGAAACGGTTGTGCCAAGCTATCGCTCTGATGTTACTTTAGATGTCGATTTAATTGAAGAGATTGGACGCATCTATGGTTACAGTAATATTCCAACAGCAGATATTCAGTTTGATGTTGCTTTGACTTTGGAAACAGAGTTGCGGCCCTTGCAAAAATTGCGTCAGCAGTTGGTCGTGCTTGGATTTTCTGAAGTCATTAATTATAGCTTTATCGATCCGCTCAATTGTCAAAAAATAAATAGTTTGCCACCGATGATTCTTGCTAATCCTATGGTGACGGATCAGTCTGTCATGCGTACCTCCTTATTGCCGGGTTTGCTGAATAACGCAGCTTATAATATCGCCAGACAACAAAAACAATTATCGATTTTTGAAATAGGTAAAGTTTATTTGCCACACGCTTCTGTCGTTGCAGAGAAAAATAAGCTTGCCTTGTTGATGACAGGTGATCGAATTGCTAAGCAATGGTTTGCATCAAGTCGTGCTTGTGATTTTTTTGATTTAAAAGGGGATGTGAATTTATTGTATGATGCATTTGGACTGAAAGGGCATTGGAAGTCAGCGGTGGTTGATTATTTTCATCCTGGACAGTCGGCACAATATTTTCTAGCCGGTAATTCAGTTGCAGTGATGGGTAAATTGCATCCCGCATTGCAAAAACATTTTGATCTCAAGCAAGATTGTTTTTTACTTGAAATGGATGTCGATGTTTTTTGTCGGGATGCTCGCGAAATTTTTTCAGCGATCAGTAAGTATCCATCTGTCAAACGTGATTTGGCATTTTTAGTGGATGAAGCTGTCAGTATTGCTGAACTCGACACGCATATTCAGCATTCATGCAAAGGTCTATTTAAGGAAGTTGTTGTGTTCGATGTCTATAGAGGTGAGGGAGTTCCGGCAGGTCAGAAGAGTGTGGCGGTTGGGTTAATCTTACAGAATCCAACGCAAACGCTTGATGAATCCGAAATAACTGCTATTATTCAAAGGGTAATCGCTGGGCTCCAGCGAGAGTTTAATATAACGTTGAGGGCATAAAGATGGCACTCACTAAAGCAGATTTGGCAGAGCACCTGTTTAATGTGTTAGGCCTTAATAAAAGGGAAGCGAAGGAGCTGGTAGAAATATTCTTTGAGGAGGTCAGAACTTCTTTAGAGCGTGGAGAGCCGGTGAAATTATCTGGATTTGGTAATTTTAATCTTCGCGATAAACGACAGCGTCCCGGGCGAAATCCTAAGACAGGTGAGGAAATACCAATCAGTGCTCGTAGAGTCGTTACGTTCAGGGCAGGACATAAGCTGAAATCGAGGGTGGAAAATCATGTCAAACCAGAAGAGCAAGGTGAGTAAGAGTTCAAGGAAGGAATTACCGCCAATCCCAGATAAGCTCTATTTCACTATTGGTGAAGTGAGTAGGCTCTGTGATTTGCGCCCACATGTTTTGCGCTACTGGGAACAAGAATTTCCACAGCTCACCCCCAATAAACGGCGTGGTAATCGTCGTTATTATCAACGTAAAGAAGTTTTATTAGTTAGGCAAATCAAATCATTATTGTACGATCAAGGTTACACCATAGAAGGTGCGCGTTTGCAGTTGTCTTCTGAAACACAGGAAGGGATAGCGAATTTAACCGCGGCCTCCACGAATATGCGTGATGTAGTAACGGATCTTGAGAATGTACTAACTCAGCTCGAAGAAGCTTAGGCCCTGACATATAATTGGTTCTTTGGAAATCGTCGTGATTTTGCAAAAGTGATATCCCGTCATTGCAAGCGATATCCCGTCATTGCGAGCGAAGCGAAGCAATCCAGGGGAAACCCTGTATTTTCTAGATTGCTTCGCTTGCGTATCGCAATGACAGCAAGGGTTAAAACCACAGGCATTCTGGAAGAGTCATATATACTGCGCGCAGTATAAGTAAATTAAATAAGTAATAATCAGTTTCATATATTAAATTGATGATGGTCGGGACGAGAGGATTTGAACCTCCGACCCCATGCACCCCATGCATGTGCGCTACCAGGCTGCGCTACGCCCCGAACATTGGCGCACATCCTAATGAAAAACTGTAGGGTTTGCAATGTGTGAACTTTAGAAATCGATACTTTTTTTAGTTTCCCATTTTCTACTTGCAGTCTCTTCTAACCTCAGGTAATAATTGCAAAAAGACACACCGTCTCAATTCCTAGTGTTGTAAGGTTATTTCAATGGATAAAAAATTGTTAGAAATTTTGGCTTGCCCCATTTGTAAGGGTAATCTCGTTTATGCACCAAAAGACAAAGAGCTTGTTTGTCGAGTCGATAAATTAGCTTTCCCAATTCGTGATGACATTCCCGTTATGTTAGTGGATGAAGCGCGACAATTAACAGAGGTCGAAAAATGAGTTTTCACGTAATTATTCCTGCCCGTTTTAATTCTAGTCGTATGCCAGGTAAAGTTTTAGTCGACATTCATGGCAAACCAATGTTGCAACATGTTTACGAAAAAGCGGTTGATAGTGGTGCAGATAGCGTGATTATTGCAACTGACGATGATCGTGTTGCAGAGGCAGCTAAAAAATTTGCAGCAAAAGTGTGTATGACATCGGAAGATCATACTTGCGGCACAGAAAGAGTCGCTGAAGCAGTTGAAGCTTGTGATTTTGATGAAGAAGATATTGTCATTAACGTGCAAGCCGATGAACCTTTCATGCCACCCAAAGTCATTCAGAGTTTAGCGCATGAAATGGAAGAGCAGGCGCATGTAAAAGTAGGTTCTGTTTGTTCGCCACTCAATAATGTGGAGCAATTATTCAACCCTAATGTTGTGAAGGTTATTTTAAATCGTCGTAGTAATGCGATGTATTTTAGTCGTGCGCCAATTCCCTGGGATCGTGAACAATTTATGCGAGATAAAAATAAAATCAAATTATCAGAGCATACTTATTTTCGCCATCATGGCTTATATGCTTATCGTGCGGGGTTTTTGACAAATTTTATTGATTGGCAAGAGAGTCCGCTAGAAGCGCTTGAGAAATTAGAGCAGCTTCGAATATTGTGGCATGGTGGTAGAATTCATATGCATGTCACGGATGCAGTGCTGCCAATAGATGTGAATACTGAAGAAGATTTAGAGGAGTTGCTTAAAACAACGAGTAGTGATAAATAACCCAAAAAAAAGGATGTGTGCATGAAGCTTTCCTCCATTCTTCTTGCGGTGAGTTTGCTGGTTACCAGTTCCATTTTTGCAGTCAAACAAGTGATTGTGCCAATGTATACCACCAGCTTGCCGCAAAAATTTATCGGTAACATTATTGCAGAAGAAACGATATATGGTGTGCTCTTCATACCCCACTTATTTCCTTTGACTCCCGGATTACATGGCTTGCATCTGCATCTGAATCCATCTTGTGCTAAAGCAGGTCAAGCGGCGGGTGGTCATTATGATCCACAGCAGACCAATCGTCATGAAGGACCGTACCGTGAAGGTCATTTGGGGGATTTGCCGGCGCTGTATGTTGATGCGAAAGGTCATGCAACTTTGCCTACCTTGGCGCCGCGGTTGTCCTTAGAGATGCTCAAAAATCACAGTGTAATGATTCATACGGGGGGAGATAATTATTCAGATCAGCCAACACTTTTAGGCGGTGGTGGAGCACGTGTGGCTTGTGGTGTAGTACCAAATTTTTCTTAGTATTTCGCAAATCGTTTCATTTTTTCGATTTCTTTTTTTAATCGTGTGATTTTTCCTTGGATACGCAATTGATCATAGTGCGACAATTTATTATCTCTTAAGAGTGGTTCTAAATTATCTAAAGCAAGTTGAAAATGACCGTTAAGCGCGCGTGCTTCGGCTTCAGCCTCTGTTGCTTTGGCATATTGTTCTTGAGCAGCCAATACTTGTGCCAGTAGATGAAAAAAACTAGCGTTGTTGGGGTGGTCTAACGTCGCTTCTTCTAATAATAGTGCTGATTGTTTGAGTTGATTCGCTAAAAATAAAGTTTTTGCTTGCTGCAAAATGAGGCCCGCAGAATTGGGATAAGCAGCTTTGGTTTTTTCCAATAAATCCATTGCGGCTTTTGTAGATCGTGTATTTGCTAATAGCTGTGCATATAAACTATTAATAAAAAGATTGTGATGATTTTGGTTCGCCAGTGGCTCGATTATTTTTAAAGCAGCTTTAGGTTGATGATCTTGAAATAAAGCTAATGCATAACCATAACGATGCAAAATATCTTTGGGATGTTTTGCATGATACTCACGATATTCGTCTACAGTGATAGTCGTATTTGTTTTTGATAAAACATCTAGCCTCTGTTTAACCAACAAATAGTCAAGACTGCTTTCTGATTCGACATGAGGATAATTGCGTGCACGTGCTTGTGCTTCGGCAATTCGAATAGGTGTCGATGGATGACTCATAAAAATAGAAGGGGTCTGTTCTTGTCCATAAGCCATTTGCATTTGTTGCATCTTGCCAAAAAAACCGGCCATGGCTTTTGGATTAAAGCCCGCTTTATACAGGATGCGCATGCCAACATTATCGGCTTCTTGTTCTTCACGTCGACTGAAGCTCATCATATGCGCGGCGCTGGCCGTCATGGTGGCAGACATGGCACCCATGGCAGCATCGGGTGATCCTGCTAAACCAGCCAGTACCGCACCGAGTAAACCGACAATCATGGGTAATCGATTTTTTTTGGCGGCCTCCATCATGCGAGCAAGATGACGTTGGCGCACATGTGAAATTTCGTGTGCCATGACAGCGGCCAATTCAGATTCATTGCGGCTATTAAGGACGAGACCACTGTTCACACAGATATATCCACCAGGTCCAGCAAAAGCATTAATGTCATCAATATTTAAAAGATAAAAATGAAATTGGCGATTGGGCGTGTCACTTGCAGCAACAAGGCGCTGACCCAGATTTTCGAGATATTCTCGTATAAAGTTATCGTTGCTGACGGGTAACTGTTGTTTAACTGCCGCAATAAATTGCTGACCGATTAAATTTTCTTTAAAAACAGATAACGTATTGGCGCTAGGATCACCCAAGTCGGGTAAGGATTTTTTATAATTAAAATCATAAGGTGTGTCGATATTTTCTTTAGGCAGTGTTTTTTCAATTGATAGTGGCTGAATACTTGAATCAGTTAATGCAGGCAATTGTTTGCCGTAACCAAATCCTATTTGAGCAAGGGTCATGGATAGGGCTACACTATAAACCAGTAATTCTTTCATGCGGTATGCTTTGGTTATGTTGCTGTTAAGAATACCTTATGATACGCGCTTCAACTAGGGCCTGTTTACAATTCTACAATATTGGTGCTATCCAATTAATTTTCTGCGTTGCGCTGCTCACATAGGTCAAATATGCTGTGCTCCGCTACTCAAAAATCAATCGTCAAGTGCGCAATCTTGCGAATTGTAAACAGGCCCTATTTTATATGGGATTAATTGACTGATTTTACTGGTGGGCCCACTAGGACTTGAACCTAGGACCAAAGGATTA
>Ga0155588_1044_pt3 | contig 10765 bp, 9 predicted proteins | sample RifCSPhighO2_12_FD_107245 | JGI IMG/M metagenome (GOLD analysis project Ga0155588, IMG submission 107245) | Gammaproteobacteria bacterium RIFCSPHIGHO2_12_FULL_41_15
CAGGGGTTTAAATGGCATATTTTTTTTATGTGCAGGTCATAAGGTTTCACATGGAACATAAAGGGGTGGCTAAGGCACACAAAGTAACGTATTCAAACGATATTGGTTTTTGCATCTAAATCGATATACCGTGCATCAGGCAAACACTCTAGTTCCTCTACATCGCATTCTGAAATACCGGTTACAAATACTTGTCCTTGTAAGTCTAACAGCACATTCGCTAGCTCAGAGCGCCTGATAGGATCCAACTCTGAAGGCAAGTCGTCTATCAAGTAGCTCACTGAATTATCTGACACTTTAGAAACATGCATACCCTGAGAAAGATACAAGGCATAAGCTGCTATCTTTAGCTGCCCTTGAGATAACACGTCATCAACTGGAATTTCACCAACATACAATTGCAAATCCGCTCTATGAACACCATTAGACGTATAACCCAACCTGAGATCATTGCTGTAGTTTTCCGAAAGTGCTTGCTCTAATGTTCGCCCGCTTGCCCACCCCTTTTGATATCTTAGCGTCAACTCATACTGAGGGAGTAATCTCTGCAACATACGAGCAAATTCAACACAATAAGCTTGCACATAATCTTTTCGCTGCGCGTGTAACAACTCACCCGAAGAAACAAGTTCAGCGTCCCAAATCGCAATCTCTTGCCTACTAACCCGTTGTTTTAAAGCGTTATTTCTCTGCTTTAATGCTCGGCAATATCTCTGCCAGTGCGGAAAAAACGCTTTACGTTTCACGTGAAACAGCCCCCAATCCATAAATCGACGCCGAATATCTGGACCTTCCATAAAGTATTGATAGCTAAATGTACTGATAAATTGAAGGGGTAGTAAGCTTGCTATTTCACTCACGGAGTGAGGCTCTTGTGCATCAAGATGGTACTGTCTGTTTCCGTGCTGTGATTTTTCAATACTAATAGTATGCGATGTGTCCAGAGAGGCAATGTCGGCAAACACAACCAGCTGATCACAACCCTGTTGAATCAATCTGTTTAACTTATGCGTTCGAAAAGAGCGGCCCAACCCAAGCAAATAAATACTTTCAAGCAACGAAGTTTTACCTGAACCGTTATGCCCGTAAACAATGTTAAAACCCGAACTTAGGTCAATACTAATCTGTTGAAAGTTTCGAAAGTGGGTAAGTGAGAGCTTTTTTATAACGGCCATACTGTTATTGCATACCATTGCCAATTAAAGAGCATGCATTATATGTATCGATCAGGATCGTTTGCAAATAGATCAAAGAATCAAAAGGTAACTCTATACTAAAAAGTCAAAAATACAACTGAACAGCAAAGCAAGATATACTACGCGCGGTCGAAAATTTAAGTTTTGAATTTCAGATTGTGATTATCTTTAATATAGAGAGGGAGACAACTCGCCTCCCTCTCTATATTAAAGATAATCACAAAAAATAGAGTAAGAGTTAGCTTTTTGATCGTACGCAGCCTGTCTACTATCTGGCGTGTGATCAGAGAACGCCGTGCCATATCAACATTTTCACACGTACTTTCTACAAGCTTCAGTTATACTGCGCGCGGTCACAAATTTAAGTTTTAATCTTCCGGTCATCTGTAAAGTATTTTGACCCGAAAAAATCCTCATGGAGAGCCTACTCTACTCCGGTTTTTTCGGGTCAAAATCCTTTAAACTTAACCCCCAATCTGAAATCCAAAACTTAACTTTGAAACCGCGCGCAGTATCATTGAAAAACTTAATGTCGCCTGTGGATAACCCAGAAAATGCATGTTAGAATGCTCGTCCATTTGATAATGCGTATCAAACAAGAAGGATAAAACCATTGAAAAACAGTAAGTTAGCAAACATCGTTGGCGGTTTAACCGTAGGCAGCTTAGGTGGCTATATCAACTGGGTAAACCAGATCCCCCTTCTCACTCAAGAAGAAGAGGAAGAACTCGCTTATCGACTTTACGAAAAAAATGATGTAGAAGCCGCTAGAAAATTAATTTTGCCACATTTACGATTTGTTGTTCGCATAGCGCGCGGTTATAGCGGTTACGGCCTTCCTCAAGCAGACCTGGTGCAAGAAGGTAATATTGGTCTGATGAAAGCCGTTCGACGATTTAACCCCGCAATGGGTGTTCGCCTCGTTTCGTTTGCAGTCCACTGGATTCGTGCTGAAATGCACGAGTATATTCTTCGTAACTGGCGAATTGTAAAAATAGCCACCACCAAAGCGCAACGTAAGTTATTCTTTAATCTAAGAAAAATAGCAAAATCCCGCACATGGTTTACAGATGATGAGGTGAATGAGGTCGCCACACACTTAAACGTCAGCAATAAAGAAGTGCGGCAAATGGAAGCTCGACTCAGTCAATATGATGAATCATTCGATGGTTTTTCTGAAGATAATTCCGATGACAATAGTAGTTCATGGAACAGCCCAGCCTACTACTTAGAAGATAAAAGCGCCAACCCAGAGCATCAGCTGTTGGAGAATGATTGGCAAAATAATCAGGAACACCAACTTCAGCAAGCATTAAACAATCTCGACGAAAGAAGCCAAGACATTCTCAGCTCTCGCTGGTTGATCGACAACAAAGCGACACTGCACGATCTTGCTGCGAAATATAATGTTTCAGCAGAAAGGATTCGCCAACTCGAAAAAAATGCGATGAATAAAATCAAACAAGTCATGGAAGGAGCAATGGTCCCCTGTTAAAAGCTGAGCTTACTAACACTTTCCACAGACCCCCCAACTCAGTACGGTCAAAATGAAACTCCGCGTCGCAAGCAGCGGGGCATCTTCTCGGTTAGACCATTTTTTACGCAGCAAGCTGCGGGGAATATATTCCTGAGAGATTTAAGTTTTGGATTTCAGGTTGGAGTTAGATTGAAAAGAGTGTGTTCTGAAAAAACAAGGGTGGCTCATAACCTCTTTCTGAAGCTGTTTTCGGGCCAAAATCATTTATAGATGATCAAAAAATGAAAAATCAGAACCTAAATTTCTGTCTGCGTGCAGTAATAAGTCAAAATCACTGAGAAAACTAAACCCGCTTTCAAATAGGCAAATTCATCTACCCTACCCTATAATGTTGCCAACCCCATATTCAATGGATCGAACCAATGAAATCAGCACACATAATAGCCATCCTCCTCTCTTTAACGATAAGCAGCATGAGCTGTGCTGCTCAAATCGACAAGACATTCTGTAGCATCGTTTATGGGCTTAATCTCTCAGAGGTGACTTTAATTGGTGAATCCAAAACTCCAAAAGACGCTATAGAAAAAGTTCGGCTTCTTGATGGTAGTCTCGTTAATACTCATCAAGGTGGCAGCGCCGATTTTGGTGTGGATGCTTGCAATCGAATACCCGAACGACACTTGAAAAAATCAATGAAGCTTTTTCATCCAATATAAATACCCAATCTAAAAAATCTACTTTTGATAGAGGTCATCCATAGATGTTCTAAAAAGTTCCTGGTAAAGTACAACAGCAAACCCTCAATATAATAAAAGGATAATACTGTGAAACTAAAAAAAATCTCACTCGCTTTAATAGTGCTAGGAAGCCTATCAATTTCAACTGTTTTTGCAGCCGATGCAACAACAACCGATACAACAACCACCACTAACAACCAACAATTTAGCCCCGCAGCTCAACAAGCTATTGGTAAAATTGCAGCAGATTATATCGTTGCACACCCAGAGGTATTAATTGCAGCGACACAAGCGTTACAACAAAAAGAAATGGCTGCTCAACAAGCAGCAGCAGAAAAGGGTATTAGCAAAAACACAAACGACCTTTTCTTTTCAAAAGCTAGTCCAACGACTGGAAACCCAGATGGCACCATTGCGCTAGTTGAATTTTTTGACGCACAATGTGGCCACTGTAAAGCCATGGTGGATGTTATCGATAATCTGATCAAAGCCAATCCGAACCTAAAGGTCATTTACAAAGAATTTCCAATATTCGGTGGACAATCAAGCACAGCCGCAAAAGCAGCAATTGCAGTGTATTTAATGGATCCCAGCAAATACAAAGCATTCCACACAGCTCTCTTGCGTGCTCAGTCACCTCTGACCGAAGAAATGATTATGGGCTTCGCTAAAAAAGCAGGCATCAATACTGATAAACTAAAAACAGAGATGAACTCAAAAGCTGTCAGTGATGAATTAGCAAAAACCGTTAATATCGCAGAGCAATTACGCATCATGGGCACACCCTATTTTGTTATTGCAAAATCAACCGGTACAAACTTCACAACAATTCCTGGCGCAGCAGCGCAACAAGCTATACAAGAAAAAATTGACACACTAAAAACAAGCTAATATACGAAATTGGCCTGGAGCATTTTTGCTCCGGGCGCTTTAGGTCGTGTACATTTTTCCACACTAGAGTATCATTGCCAAACCCCTTACAGTGCAGGCAACAGAGAAGTCATGACCAAGTCTTCATTTCAACAAATTATCCTAACGCTACAACAGTTTTGGGCTGAACAAGGCTGTGCCATACTCCAACCACTGGACATGGAAGTTGGTGCAGGCACCTTTCATCCAGCCACTTGCCTGAAGGCTATTGGTCCAGAACCTTGGAATGCCGCTTTCGTGCAACCCTGCAGACGACCAACCGATGGACGCTATGGAAAAAACCCCAATAGATTGCAACACTATTATCAGTTTCAAGTGATCATGAAACCATCACCTGACAATATCCAAGACCTCTATTTACAATCCTTAAAAAAGCTCGGTGTCGATCCTTTAGTCCACGACATTCGTTTTGTTGAAGATAACTGGGAATCTCCTACTTTAGGCGCTTGGGGACTCGGTTGGGAAGTTTGGCAAGATGGCATGGAAATTACTCAGTTCACCTATTTTCAGCAAGTCGGTGGGCTCGAGTGTCAACCAGTGAGCGGCGAAATTACTTACGGCCTTGAGCGACTCGCCATGTTTATACAAGGCGTCGACAATGTCTATGACTTAGTCTGGACTGAAGGCCCGCAAGGTATCGTCACTTACGGCGATGTTTTTTTACAAAATGAAATAGAAATGTCTGTCTATAACTTTGAACAGGCTGACATAGCTCAACTATTTGAGCATTTTAATTATTATGAAAAACAAGCCAATCATTTATCTAAACTAACACTCCCTCTTCCCGCTTACGAAATGGTACTGAAGGCATCGCATACGTTTAATTTGCTAGATGCCCGCTCCGCTATTTCTGTGACAGAACGACAACGCTATATTTTGCGTATTAGAAAACTAGCCCATGCGATCGCCCAAGAATATTATGAAGCAAGAAAATCGGCGGGATTTCCCAGTATCGTAAAGCATTCTGAAAAAATTTAAACATGAGATTCGACTGATGCAAAAGCTCAACTACTTATTTGAACTTGGCTCTGAAGAGCTACCTACAAGCGCCATGCTGAATCTCAGTCATGCACTAGAAAAAAATATCGAAGCTAATCTCACACAACAGTCGCTCCATTTTTCACAAATAGAGTCCTTTGTTTCTCCAAGACGTTTAGCCGTAATAGTGTCCAATCTGGATGCAAAGCAACCTTCAAAAATCGTAGAGCGTCGCGGCCCAAGTAAATCTGCCGCCTATGATAAAAATGGGACACCCACATTAGCCTGCTTAGGTTTTGCCAACTCCTGCGGTGTCTCTACAGATGAAATTAAAATAAAAGAAACCGATAAAGGTGCCTGGGTCTACTGTGAAATAAACCAGCAAGGTCAATACACAAAACAATTGCTACCAGAAATAATCAGCACTGCAATACAACAGCTTCCTCTACCCAAACCCATGCGATGGGGAAATCATGATTTCAAATTCATCCGACCAGTACATTGGATAACTAGCCTTTTGGGCGAAGAGATCGTAGAGCTTAATCTATTCAATTTAAAATCACAGCAACAAACTTATGGTCACCGCTTTATGCACTCGAAGGCTATTGCTTTAAACGACCCAAGCGATTACTACGAACGCTTATTGCAACACGGCAAAGTCATGCCAAGCTTTCCCAAAAGACGCCAATATATTGCAGATCAAATAAAAATAGCAGCCACTAAACTAGGTGCTAAAGCTATTTTGAAAGCTAGCTTACTTGATGAAGTCACTACCTTGGTAGAGTGGCCTGTCATCTTAACAGGAAGTTTTTCTATCGATCATCTTAAGATACCTCAAGAAGCTTTGATCAGTGCTATGCAAAATCATCAAAAATGTTTTGCAGTGGTTGATGATAACAATAAACTTCAACCCTATTTTATTTTAGTCAGTAATATTGAAAGCAAAGATCCCAGCGCCATCATTAAAGGTAACGAACGTGTGATCAATGCTCGCTTAAATGACGCAGCTTTTTTTTATTATCAAGACTTAAAAAAAAGTTTAAGTAGTCATTTGTCACAACTAGAACATGTCATTTTTCAAAAAGACTTAGGTAGTCTTGCTAACAAATCTGAACGCATCAGCACGCTTTCTAAATTCATTGCCCAAAAAATTGGGGTCGATCAACAGCAAGCAGCCAGAGCAGGATTAATTTGCAAATGCGACTTACTCAGTGCAATGGTTTATGAATTTCCAGAGCTACAAGGCATTATGGGCTATTACTATGCATTAGAAGATAACGAAGGTGAAGCCATTGCTCTAGCACTAAAAGAACATTATTACCCACGTTTTTCTGGCGATTCACTACCGAGCAATTTACTTGGCACTGCGGTTGCTTTAGCCGACAAGCTGGATACCTTGATTGGCATTATTGCCTTAAACAAGCTACCAAAAGGTGACAAAGATCCCTTTGCACTACGGCGAGCTGCATTAGGTATTGTGCGTATTATTATCGAAAACAAACTGGATCTTGATCTTTTCGAATTATTAGAATTCACTCAGAAAAATTACAACCAAGCACTACCCAATCAAAACAGTGTAGAGCAAGCATTTGACTTTATCTTAGACCGTGTCAAAAGCTGGTATCAAGAACATGATTTCAGCATGCAGATATATAACGCCGTCAACGAAAAAGCGCTTGATAATTTATATGATTTTTATTTAAGAGCACTCGCAGTTAAAAAATTTCAAACACTCAAAGAAGCGACAGCGCTTTCTGCTGCCAACAAGCGTGTTAATAATCTTTTGAAAAAAAACAAAATTGACACACAAACAAAAATAACCAAAAATCTTTTAGTAGAAGATGCTGAAAAAGCGTTGGTTCAACATCTAACAACACACATAGACACAATAGAAAGACACTATAAAAATCGTGATTACACCGCTACCCTAACAGAACTCTCACACTTTAAAGAACCCATTGATTTGTTTTTTGATCAAGTCATGGTGATGTGCGATGACGAAGCACTGCGCCAAAATCGTCTTGCCATTATTCAACAACTACAACATATGTTTACACTAGTCGCTGACTTAAGCCTACTCCAGCAATAATATGAAGCAAAACTCCAAAGCCATCGCTGCTAATATTTTAAAAAAAATACTTCAACACGAAGGCTCGTTAGCAACACACATCACCACAGATACCCCACCACAAACAAAATATTATTGCTATCAAGTTTGTAGAAACTTTTTTTTACTCGCACATTTGTGCAAACAACTGTTGCCCAAACAACCTCGCCAAAAAGATAACGACATCTACGCGCTACTCATGATTGGCCTTCAAGCCTTAATAGACAGCGAAGACCCCGATTATGCTATCGTCTCAGAAACCGTCAACGCCTGTCATACACTCCAAAAAACATGGGCCAAAGCATTAGTCAATAAAGTGCTACGCCAATTTATTAATCATAAAGAAACGTATCTCGCTAACGCGCAAAAAAATATTGAAGCTAAATTTAATCATCCCGCTTGGTATATAGATGCCGTAAAAACACTTTATCCACAACAATGGCAACAGATATTGAGCAGCAACAACCAAAAACCACCTTTAACGCTTCGTATCAACAATCAAAAAATCACTACAAAAAAATATTTAGAACAATATGGCATCAACGCTCAACCTATCGCTGACTTAACCTCTGCAATCATTTTGAATAACCCATGCAGCGCAGAAAAGATACCAGGGTTTGCAGAAGGTCAATGCTCCATACAAGATGGTTCAGCTCAATGCGCAGCCACACTATTATTTCCACAAGACGCAGAGACGATTTTAGATGCCTGTGCAGCACCTGGTGGAAAAACGTGTCACCTATTAGAAATGTGTCCCACCTTAAAGATCACTGCAATAGATCTCACCACCCAGCGCACAGAGAAAATCGATAACAATTTACAACGACTCGGTTTCAATGCAAAGGTGCTCAACGCCAATGCAAACGAAGTAGATTCTTGGTGGGATAAAAAAGTTTTCGATAAAATTTTATTAGATGCACCCTGCTCTGCAACAGGCATTATTCGTCGGCAACCCGATATCAAACTATTAAAACAACAAACCGACATAGACAATTTATGCCAGCAACAACAGAACTTGTTAAACAATCTGTGGCCACTACTAAAACCAGGCGGCACGTTACTTTACGTCACCTGTTCTATTCTCAAACAAGAGAATGACGAGGTCATCAAACAATTCGTCAATCAACATTCGCAAGCAAAAGTTCAATCAATCTCGCTGCCTTTTGGTAACAAAACAGACTATGGCTGGCAAATACTTCCTGGTGACAAACACTGCGACGGTTTTTATTATAGTTCCTTAAAAAAACTGCCCGTCTCAAGCAGCCCATGATTCTAACATCATTTAAACAACGCGCATGCGCGTTGCCTCATTAGCAAATGTTACCCAATAATTTATGAACATCAACCACGCATTGGCGATCCGATGACACTATGATATATTGCCCGCCTCCGGAGAGGTGCCCGAGTGGCTGAAGGGGTGCGCCTGGAAAGTGTATGTACGTTAACCCGTACCGAGGGTTCGAATCCCTCTCTCTCCGCCAAATAATCCTAGAATCAGCAGTTGAAGGCGTAGCGAGAAAGCTTAAGGTGCTAAAGATAACGCCATTCTCAACTTTTATTTCTTATGGCTTTATAAGCAATTCGAATTGAAGAGGCGGATTGCCCTGTTGTTTATTACCTGAATCTTTTGAAATTTTGACCACTACACAACCAATTTCATAAAAAATTCTTATTTTACAATAGATTGACCTCTCGCAACGCTTAATGTAGTGTGGCCAAACTTGACCACTACACTAATTCTTCGCAGGAAGCATAAAATGAGTTTTATCCGTAAAATAAAGCGTGGCGGGCGCGTTTACCTTGCTGAGGTTGAAAATTCACGACACGGCGCCCAAGTGAAGCAGAAATTTATTCGATATATTGGCCTTGATCCCGAGTGGGCCAAGCAAAACACTTCTGTCGCTATTCGCGATATTAAAATTGACCACGTAAAGCTATATGGAGCGGTAATTGCCTTAGAAAGTATCGCTCGTGAATTAGAACTTTTTGAGTTACTTGGTGATATTGCAGAACCAATACTAACGTTAGTTTTTAGTCATTGCCTCGGGTACAAAAGTGTTGACGAGGTCAGCGGATGGTATGAAAACACCGAACTAACATCAAAGTTTGAAAGAGAGAAAATGCCGGTAGAACAGCTGCGAAATGCAATAGAAAAGCTTGCTGAAATGAATTCCGATCACATTCAAGAGTCGGTATTTGAAAAATTATCTGATTTACTCGGTGAGGATTCATCTGGTGTTATCTACGATGCGACGAATACTCATCTTGTTGCTGTCACTCGTTCTAGCCTTGCAAATAAGGGTAAAGATAAGGAAGGGGTGCGCAATAGAAAATTAATACAGATTGGTCTTGGTGTAACGCGTAATTTAGGCATTCCAATTTTTCATCATGCGAGAGAGGGCAATATTCACGATGCAATGATGTTCAGGGAAGCAATAAATCAATTCAACTTGATGGGTATTAAAAAAGGATTAATGGTTTACGATCGAGGAATGACGGGGAAAACATGTGTTTCTCGTCTTGCTGACAGCGGATGGAAGTCACTTGCTGGAATGCCTTGTCACAAGGGAATCCGAACGTTGATTTCAAATCTCGACTTATCAGGGATTGAAAACATGAGAAATTTGGTGATTCAAGGTGAGACAGAATTCTTTGTTCATTCGATTAAGCACGAATTTAATCAAATCAAAGGAAGCCTTTTGATTTTGCAAAATACTCGTAAAAAACAGGATAAAGCTCGATTAAGGAGGGCCAATTTAGTCGCTGCAAGAGATGCACTTCGTAATCAGAAAACAGAAATTCCAGATGAATTAAAAAAATTTTTTGACACGCGTCTATCGATGAATTGGCATGCCATAAATCGTGCAGAAAAATTTGATGGGCTGTCTTTCATTTTCACAGATGCAAAGATTTCTAAGAAAGAAGCGGTCCGTATTTATTTTGCAAAAGACATTATTGAGCGGTGTTTTAAGGTTGAAAAGAGCATTTTGAACTTGCGCCCGATTCGATTTTGGTTAGATTCAAAAATAAAAGCACACATACTAATATGTCATCTTGCGCTAGCCCTGATCACGACGTGTCGCGTTCGACTCGAAAAAAAAGGCATTTTTGAAGAAATTGGCGCTGTTTTCAAGAAACTGGGTTCAATATATAAAATATATCTTTCTGAATTGAATGGATTAGAAAATTCATTTAGCAAGGTAAATACGCTGTCAAAGTATCAATCGAGCATTTTGATGACTATTGCACCAAAACTCAATTTGTAGTGGTCAAAATCGCAAAACTTTCAGGTTAATAATACTTATGAAACTCCATCATTTAGGTTATGCATGCCAAAATA
>Ga0155588_1031_pt1 | contig 10643 bp, 3 predicted proteins | sample RifCSPhighO2_12_FD_107245 | JGI IMG/M metagenome (GOLD analysis project Ga0155588, IMG submission 107245) | Gammaproteobacteria bacterium RIFCSPHIGHO2_12_FULL_41_15
AAACAGCTTAGGCGAACTAATCAATCGAGTTTGCCGCTAAGTTTCTTTTTTGTGTTTCTTTGTGTTCTTTTGTGGCTATTTCTTCTGCCTGTTACGATGACGTTAGTTAATTTAGTTTAAGCTCACACAGTTCAATGCCCTGCTGCTTGATACGAACGAGCATAGAGCCCCCCAGCAGTAAGGAGTTCTTTGCCACTTCCTTGTTCTGCAATGGCTCCATGCTGGAGAAGGACAATATGGTCAAGACGATGGACGGTGGCAATGCGGTGTGTAACGATTAGCGTGGTGCGTCCTTTCATTAATTCAAAGATAGTTTCCATGATACCTTGCTCTGTTTCAGGATCAAGGGCAGAGGTTGGTTCATCAAGAAGAAGGATAGGAGCGTTTTTAAGAAAAGCGCGTGCAATGCCAAGACGTTGACGTTGTCCTACGCTGAGATGACCTCCTCGTTCTCCTACAGGAGAGTCAAAGCCATGCGGCATTGCCATAATAAAATCATAAGCCTTCGCACGGCGAGCCGCTTCAATAATTTCCTCTTCAGTGGCTCCTTCACGGCCATAGGCAATATTCTCTTTGACAGTTGAAGAAAAAAGTACTGTTTCTTGAAAAACCATGCCGATCTGTTGACGAATGGAAGACTTAGTAAGATTGCGAAGATCATGTCCATCGATACGAACAGTGCCTTGAGAAGGATCATAAAAACGTGGAATGAGGCTTAAGAGTGTGCTCTTTCCTGTTCCTGTACTTCCTACAAAGGCTACCGTTTCACCAGGAGCTATTGTAAGGTTGATATTTTTTAAAATTGGTTTTACAGGCGAATAAGAGAAAGACACATCTTTAAAAGAGATTTCTCCTAGGACCTTTTCTAAGGGGCGAGCTTCTGGAGAATCCTTCGTCTCTTCTTCCTGATCGAGAACTTCAAAGCAACGTTGAGCACCTGCTGCTGCACCCTCAAGAGCCCATGCTGTGTTAGTGAGTTGCTCAATAGGCTGGTAGAGCAGTGTTAAGTAAGAGGCAAAGACAAGAAGATCACCAAGAGTTAAGGTGGAGTTAAGAACTTGTAAGGCACCGACTGCATACATCAGTGAGGTGCCAAGGGCCATTAAGGTGCCGATGACTAAAGCACTTTGGGTGGAGGTAATGTTTAAACGAAAATTGGCTTCTAGGCTTCGTGTGGCATGGCCCAGAAATTGATCGATTTCAAAAGATTCTCTTCCAAATGCCTGAACCATGCGAACGGAGCTGAGTCCTTCTTGAGTGGTGGCTAAAAGATCGCTCTCACGTTCTTGAATAGAGGTTGACTCTAAGCGAATTCGTTCAGAATAGTAGCGAATTCCTAAGACGAGAAGAGGAAGGATAATCAACGAGACAACAGTGAGTTTCCAATCCATCCGAACCATTACAATAAAGGCAGCGATGAGGGTGAGTACGGCACTGAAAACGGTAGAAAACCCTTTGTTATACATTGTCTGAATTGATTGTGAATCATAGGCAACACGATAAGAAGAGTCGCTACTACGACGTGCATCATGGTATTTCAGTGGTAATGATTGTAGGCAGCTATAGAGATCGGTTCGTAGCTTTAATGTGCCTCGTAGTCCAATACGAATTAGCAGAATATTTGTTATGAGGGTTACGCCACTCGATAAAAGAGTAATGAGAACTAAGGCTCCTGAAAGTAGAACAATGGCTCCTATCGGTGTTGTCCATCCAAACCAATGTGCTATGAAAGCCTTTGATGAAGCGCTTTCATGAGCTACATCGTTGGCAAGAATTCCATCAACGATGTATTTAAAAGGCCATGGTTTAAGAAGATTCAAACCGACGCCAACAGTCATTAAAAAGATGGAGAAGAGTGTTTGCCAAAAAAACTGATGAAAATAGCGAAAGACGCGAAGATAGAGAGTCATTGGAAAGTAACTATTCGGCCAACAGGGCGAATAGTTAGTTTAAGTTTAAGTTAATTTTTGGTCACTTCGTGACAAGTTGAGGATCGGAGATTTTTGCTGTCGCAGTCGCTTCAATAAAGGATTTCAAACATATCTAGAAAAATTTTACTTACTAGCTTCGCCGAAGATTTACGATGAAAGATAAGCATGCACTTCTCATTGTGCGGCAACTGAAGTAAAATAAGAGGTGTCCCTAATGAAGTCAAAGCAACTCTGGCAGAGTAATGTCAAAATAATAGAAATAACAAATTAAACATTCCTTTCACTATGGTGAAATGTTAGATTAGTTCTTCCATGAACGATCCCATTAACTCCTCCTCTCAAGAGCCCTTAGACAATCGTAAATATTCGATTGACCCATTGGTAGAATCTCAGAGGGAGACAACTAGTCATCAGAGCGATCTTTCAAATTTCAATCAGCCTATTGATCAACCTCCAACCTCTACGAGGCCTGAAGACCGAGTAGTTGTAGACAAACTGCCTACAGTAACCGTTAGCAGTCAGGAGGCGGTATCGTTTTTTCGTCATCTTTGTAATCGTTTGCTGACTGGTGTTGCTGTTGCTGTTCCTTTAATTGCTACCGTTCTTGTCTTGGAGGTTGCCTATAATTTTATTAATGGAGTTACTGCACCACTTTACCGAGCGCTTAAGATTAATATTCCTGGTATCGGCTTTGTAACGACTTTATTCCTTCTGATCTTTTTGGGGTTCATGGCAAGCCATGTGGTTGGTAATAAGATTTTAGAAGCTTTTGAAGCATTTATTCGTCGTATCCCTCTCGTGGCTCAAATTTACAGTGTTGTTAAGCAAGCCCTCGAGTCATTTAAAACAATAAAATCTACTGAAAATTTCAAGCGTGTTGCTTACGTAGAATGTCCTTCGACAGGTTGTATGCTTGTTGGGTATGTTACAGGCCAGATCTACGAACCAAAACTTGGTGGTCAAATGACGATGGTCTTTGTGCCTCATTCGCCCAATCCATTAACCGGATTTCTTATCATTGTAGAAAACTCAAGGGTCATTGAGAGTTCTCTTACGCTCGAGCAAGTTACTAAGCTTGTTATGTCAGCAGGCTTGGTGGCACCAGCAATGAATGGTTCCTAAGAACCATTCGTAGGTGTTCAGATCCCCTCCTTCGGAGGACGGATTTGAACCAAATGAATCGATTGCGAAGTCGTTGTGTAAACTCCTATCTTCTACCTTCTATCAACGTCTTCATAGACGTTGGTGGTGATTTTGAGAGCAAAAAACTCGATCAAATAAGAACGTTGCTGCGCTTTGATAGACTTTTGAGCGGGAGCGAAAAAGTCAACTGACAACCGTCAACTGTAGCTACCTTCGGTAGTTACTTTGTCCCCGGCGGGAATCGAACCCACATCTAAGGTTTAGGAAACCTCTATTCTATCCGTTGAACTACGGGGACTGTATTTATAACTTGTCTAAAAGTGAATTGATTTTGTAATGGATTTTTATTTTTGCTTGATACCTTGCTTAACAACAGAAAAGTAACGAGTAAAGAGTAAAGGGTAAAGAGTTTACTTTGTTGCCTCCAGCAATTGGTTTAAAAAATTGCTCTGTATAACCAATCAATAAACTATGCAATGCATTTAAACTATGACTTCGCAGTTAGATAATTTGGTTCGGATTTTCCTCCGAAGGAGGGGAATCTGAACGCTTGCAACAAGTGTATTAACTCTTGAAACTTGTAGTTTCAAAAGTTAATACACTTCCACAGGGGAACGTTTTCCATCTTCGGCGCTTTTTCCAAGAGCATCTTTTTCCCCAAGGGTATCGACACGGAGTTGCCAGACTTGATTGTTAAGCTCGGAAAAGGCACTTTCTGAGAAAGGATCAGGAGGAACCATGCGGGCCTTAAAACGCGCAATAGAATCAAGAGCTCTATGAATTTGTTTCTGAGGAAAGGTTGCTAAATGTTTTACAGCTTCTTCTGCTAGTTCCATGCGATGACAGATCATGAGCAGATCATTACCTGCAGCGAGCCCTAGTCGAAGCGTTTCTTCAAATCCATAGTGATTTAAGATAGCTCCCATATCAAGATCATCAGTCATGATGAGTCCTTCAAATCCCATCTCTTCTCTCAGGAGTTGAGTGATAAGAGTAGAAGATAGGGAGGCTGGAAGTCCTGATGAATCTAATTCAGAAAAGGCAATATGACCAATCATCATACTATCAATGAAAGGAGCAAAGTGACGGAAGACTTTTAACTCATGATTCTCAAGCTCTATAAGAGGGCGGGAGAGGGCAGAGAGCTCATGGTGAGGATCACTCGAAGCGCAGGAATAACCAGGGAAATGTTTGCCGCAGCTCATCATTCCAGTGCTTCTTAGAGCATCGTTAAAGACTCCTGCTAATTCAATCACTTGATCAGCAGTAGTGCCATAGCAGCGTCCTTTCAAGGAGTTATCTGCCTTCTCATCAAAGGAAATATCAAGGACTGGGCAGAGATCGAGATTAAATCCAAAAAGTCGCAATAGCTTTCCTGTTAATTCTCCATGACGTCTAATAAATTCTGAGTTGCCTGATTCACGAAGTTGATATGCATTAGGGGGCTCGTTGCCTAAAAGTCTTAATCGCGAAACGCGTCCGCCCTCTTGGTCAATTGTAATAATAGGTTCTACCGTACATAGTTCGCGAAGAGTATCAATGAGACGGCGGAGCTGTGTAGGGGTCTGAATATTACGTCCAAAGAGAATAAAGCCTCCTGGTTGTACGCGTCGAATAAAATCAGCAAACGAGCTGTCAACGGTTGGTCCAGGAACGCCTAAGAGAAGAAGTTGACCAATAAGGGGGTTTTTCATGCACGAATAAGAAAGCTTAAAGAAGGGGTTATGTCACTCAAAAAAGAAATTTTTTACAACTTGATGTTATACTGTGTGCTCTCAATCATTAGAGGTTTTTAAACACTCTTTTTAACTCAATTGCCGCAGGCAACAAAATAAACTCGTTGCTTGTTACTTGTCTGTTGTAAAATCATGTAACAAGTAAAAATAAAAATTCATTTTCAAAATTGGTTCACTTTCGGACTCTAAATGCCTTGTTGAGAAGTGTCTGTTTGCTCTTGCATCAATTCATATCGAATGTTACTTATATAAGCTGAAAAAATCAGCAGGTTAGCCCGGATACTTAATACACATTTATGAAGTTGGTTTGTTGGCCTAACAATTTCTTCTTCTTCGTGAAGTTCTATTGATCACAAAAAACCATAAGTTCAAACTAAACTAAAAGACTGAACGAATTCATAAAGAACACAAAAAAAGAAAATATCTTTAAATTTTTTTATAAAAAAATTTTCTATGTGCTCTTTGTGATACCGCTTTAGCGGTTTTGTGCTCTTTGTGGTTAATTTCTGTCGATTACGGTAACGTTAGAACAGCAATACTTCAGTTCAGTTGGAGCTCCTAAAAAACCAAAGCTGTGATTACCTTTCTTCATTTTATCTTTTCTTTTCTGGAGAATAGAGCGAGTGATTTTTGTCAACAGCATTTTTTCTCTTCTGTCAAGGTGAGTCAATTTAATCTCAAGAGTTGTTGGATTTTTTGGGTGGTTCTTTTTTTCTGTTCCTTGTTTTTTGTTGATCAAGCTCTATCGCAAGATTTGAACCTGAATGGAGGGACGAATGTTACGATTAGTACTGGTACAAGTAACTTCAATAATATCTATATAGGATCCAATTCTAGTAGTAATACGTTGACCGTTACTGCAACGAATACAGTTGTTAATAGTACTAATAATCTGACTATTGGCTTCGCTGCAGCAGCGAATAGTAATAACTTAATTATTTCTAACGGAGCTGTAGTCACTGATAGTAATGGGATTATAGGTCGTAGTAATTCTTTTAGTAATACAGTATTAGTCACAGGAACTAATTCGATATGGAGCAATAGTGCAGCTTTAATTATTGCCGCTCGTGGTACGAATCACAATTTAACCATTAGTGATGGTGGGTTAGTCCTTGCTGCTAGCGCGATAATTAGTTCTAATGCAGCTGCTACTAATACTAATGCTCTTGTTATTACGGGAACTGGTTCTAGTTTAAGCAATAGTGGTACTATGACGATAGGCCTTGGAGGGAGTGCTGCAGTAACGATTGGTAATGGTGGTAGTATTGTTTCTACTGGTATTACGATGGGATCAGCTGCTGCTTCTGCGGCAACATTAAACATTGGAACGTTAGGAGGCTCTGATGCTGCAGGGTTGATTTTTGCGCCGACAATTACCTTTGGTTCTAGTCCCAATAATAATGTTAATTTTAACCAGAGTGACACTGCAACGCTTACTAACCAATTTCTAGCGGGTACTAGTGTTGCTTTGAATCAGTTTGGTTCAGGAATAACTATTCTTGTTGGATCCAATAGTTATGCTGGGGGAACAGTAATCACTAATGGAACATTAGTAACTTCTAATAATAATGCGTTAGGAAACGTTACTAACAGTTTATCAATAACTAATGGTACATTAAATCTCTCGGGAAATACCGTTCGACAAGGGAGTGTGAGTGTTAATAATTCCTCCTTAACCAATGGAACTCTTACGAATTCAGGGTTCAATTTGACAGGAGGTACAAGCACTGTTGCTCTATCACTTGCTGGCACTGGAGGGGTAACTAATACAGGAGGTACCAATACACTTTCTGGAACGACCAATACGTATACGGGAGGAACAACCATTACCAATGGAGTTCTTAATATAGCAAGCACTAGTAGCCTAGGAGCCACGACGAATAGTCTAAGAGTTACGAATGGAACCTTAGATCTTTCTGGAGGTACCCAAACACAAGGGAGTGTTACTGTCAGTAACGCAATATTAACTAATGGAACACTTACAAATTCTGGGTTCAATTTTACAGGAGGTACAAGTACGGTGGCTCTATCACTTGCTGGCACTGGAGGAGTGACTAATACAACTGGTACCAATACACTTTCTGGCACCAACAATACGTATACGGGAGGAACAACTATTACTAATGGTACTCTTATTGTCGCAAGCACGAGTAGCCTAGGAGCTACGACGAATAGTCTAAGAGTTACCAATGGTACGTTAGATCTTCAAGGAGGTACTCAAACACAAGGAAGTGTTACTGTCAGTAATGCCATATTAACCAATGGAACCTTAACGAATTCGGGATTCAATTTTACAGGAGGCACAAATACAGTTTTCTTATCACTTGCAGGCACTGGAGGAGTGACTAATAGTGGTGGTACGAATACACTTTCTGGAACGACCAATACGTACACGGGAGGCACAACTATTACCAATGCTAGTATTGCTAATAATAGCACTCTTATTATAGCAAGCAATAGTAGTCTAGGAGCAATAACGAACAATCTAGCAGTTAGTAATAGTATCTTGAATCTTTCCGGAGGTACTCAAACACAAGGGAATGTTAGTGTTAGTAACGCAATATTAACCAATGGAACGCTTACGAATTCAGGGTTCAATTTTACAGGAGGCATAAGTACTGCTGCGGTGTCGCTTGCTGGTTCAGGAGGGGTGACTAATAGTGGAGGTGCTAATACACTTTCAGGAACGACTAATACGTATACGGGAGGGACAACCATTACCGCTGGAACCCTCAATATAGCAAGTAATAGTAGTCTAGGAGCAACAACGAATAATCTAGCCGTTACTAATGGAACTTTAAATCTTCAAGGAGGTACTCAAACACAAGGGAATGTAAGCGTTAATAGTAATTCAACATTGACGAATGGAACTCTTACGAATTCAGGGCTCAATTTTGTAGCAGGTACAAATACTGTGGCTCTATCACTTGCTGGTCCTGGAGGAGTGACGAATAGTGGAGGTGCCAATACACTTTCTGGAACGACCAATACGTATACGGGAGGGACAACCATTACTGGTGGAACCCTCAATATAGCAAGCACTAGTAGTCTAGGGGCTACAACGAACAATCTAGCAGTTAGCAATGGAACCTTAAATCTTTCTGGAGGGACTCAAACACAAGGGAATGTGAGTGTCAGCAACTCAGTATTAACCAATGGTACTCTTACTAATTCAGGATTTACCTTTACAGGAGGGACCAATACGGTGGCCTTATCGTTGGCGGGTCCTGGAGGCGTTACTAATGTAGCAGGAAGTAATAAGCTAATACAATCCAATAGCTACACAGGAGGAACCGTTATTACAGGTGGCACCTTAATCTCCTCCAACAATAATGCCTTAGGAGATAGTGCTAATAGCCTATCGATTACCAATGGTACTCTCGCAATAGGTGCGACAACTACTAATACCCAAGGAGAAGTGACTTTAGAGAATGGAATACTCATTGGTGGTACGTTAACTAATGATGGAGTTACAATAACTGGAACTAATAATAGCATCTCCACTAGACTGGCTGGTCCTGGAGGAGTAACGAATGCTGGTGCTATAACAACTCTTAGTGGCGTTAATAGTTATACCGGAGGAACAGTAATTTCTGGAGGCACATTAACTTCCTCTAACAATAGTTCCTTAGGAAATGTTACCAATAGTCTAACTATTAATAATGATGGTACTCTTGTTATAGGAGCGGCAATAACCAATACACAGGGACAAGTGGTTTTAGATAATGGAAACCTCAGTGGAGGAACTTTAACTAATAATGGAGTAACGATAACTGGAACTAACAATAACATCGCTACTAGACTTGCTGGCCCTGGAGGGCTGACTAATGCTGGTGCTATAACCACCATCACTAGTTCTAATATCTACACCGGAGGGACAGTGATTTCTGGAGGCAGATTAACTTCCTCTAACAATAGTGCCTTAGGAAATATTACCAATAGTCTTACTATTAGTAATGATGGTATTCTTGTCATAGGAGCAACAATAACCAATAGGCAGGGAGAAGTGGTTTTAGATAATGGAAACCTTAGTGGAGGAACCTTAACTAATACTGGAATAACGATCACTGGAACGAATAATAGTATTTCTACGCTCCTGGCTGGTACTAATGGATTGACTAACTCTGGAGCTATAACGCTTATCACCAGTTCCAATACTTACAGTGGGGGCACGGTAATTTCTGGGGGCACCTTAACCGCCTCTAATAATAATGCCTTAGGAACCAATGTTAATAATTTGGTAATCAGTAATAACGGCACTCTTGATATAGGAGTAACCAATACGATTACTCAAACAACAGCAACCCTCAATGATGGAACGATCAGTGGAGGGACTTTTAATATTACAGCAGGAATTAATGGAACAGGAGGAAGTAATGCTATTTCCTCATCGATTACTGGTGCTGGTAGACTTACCAATAGTGGAGGTACTAATACCATTTCAGGTACTGGTAATAGTTACACAGGTGGCACTGTGATTACAGGAGGTCAACTCAATGTGGATAGCAGTAGTAGTTTAGGCGCCATAACAAACAGTTTAGCCGTTAGTAATGGAACCTTGGATCTTTCTGGAGGTACTCAAACACAAGGGAATGTTACCGTCAGCAACGCCATATTAACCAATGGAATTCTTACCAATTCAGGGTTTAATTTTACAGGAGGCACAAGTATTGTTGCTCTATCACTTGCTGGTCCAGGAGGGGTAACCAATACTGGAGGTGCCAATACACTTTCAGGAACGAACAATACCTATACGGGAGGAACAACGATTACTGCTGGCACTCTTATTGTAGCAAGCACTAGTAGTTTAGGCGCCACGACGAATGATTTAGCAGTTAGCAATGGTACGTTAGATCTTTCGGGAGGTACCCAAACACAAGGGAATGTTACCGTCAGCAACGCCATATTAACCAATGGAACTCTTACCAATTCAGGGTTTAATTTTACAGGAGGCACAAGTATTGTTGCTCTATCACTTGCTGGTCCAGGAGGGGTTACTAACAGTGGCGGTACCAATACACTTTCTGGAACGAATAATACCTATACGGGAGGGACAACGATTACTAATGGGGTTCTTATTGTGGCAACCAATAGTAGTATGGGTGCATCAACGAATGACCTAACGCTTGCCAATGTCACCTTAGATCTTCAGGGAGGTACTCAAACACAAGGAAGTGTTACTGTCAGTAACTCAGTATTGATTAATGGAACTCTTATAAATTCAGGATTCAATTTTACGGGAGGAACAAGTACTGCCGCCGTATCACTTGCTGGCTCCGGAGGAGTGACGAATAGCGGAGGGACGAATACACTTTCTGGAACGACCAATACGTATACCGGAGGGACAACCATTACTGCTGGGGTTCTTAATATAGCAAGCAATAGTAGTTTGGGAGCCATAACGAACAATCTAGCTGTTAGCAATGGTATGTTAAATCTTCAAGGAGGTACCCAAACACAAGCGAATGTGAGTGTCAGTAACGCAATATTGACCAATGGAACGCTCACCAATTCGGGATTTACTTTTACAGGAGGTACAAGCACAGTTGCCCTATCACTTGCTGGTCCAGGAGGAGTAACTAATGCCGCAGGAAGTAATAAGCTAACACAATCTAATAGCTATACAGGAGGAACCGTCATTACAGGGGGCACCTTAACCTCTTCCAACAATAATGCCTTAGGTAATAGTACCAACAGCCTATCGATTACCAATGGGACTCTCGTAATAGGTGCGACAATTACTAATACTCAAGGAGAAGTTAACTTAAATGGAGGTGTTCTTAGTGGAGGAACTTTAACTAATAGTGGAATAACAATCAGTGGGAGTGGTAAC
>Ga0155588_1005_pt1 | contig 10610 bp, 9 predicted proteins | sample RifCSPhighO2_12_FD_107245 | JGI IMG/M metagenome (GOLD analysis project Ga0155588, IMG submission 107245) | Gammaproteobacteria bacterium RIFCSPHIGHO2_12_FULL_41_15
GATAATGCATCAACAAACGTTGACTATGACGAGTATCTTCTGCAGCAATCACATCAGCCGCTTGCAAACATTCTAAAGCCCGATAGGATATGTCCCTAAGGTTGCCAATCGGGGTTGCAATAATGTATAAACAGTTTAATTTTGCCAATTTTCTCTCCTAAGGAATATCACCATGCCAAGCATATGGCGCACTGCTGTAGCACTCTGTTTACCCATTTTGTTTGCAGCCTGCACCTTAACACCCAATACGCCCACGCAAACCGCTAGCAATAAACCAAAGCTGCTGGCCGCTCAAACTTATATTCAAATGGCCGCTCAAACCGCTGATCAACAGCAGCAACAAAATTATCGCTTACTCGCACTAGAACGTTTTGTACAAGATAAAAAAGCCACTCAAGCTTTGGCGACCATCAAAACCATTAATAGCAACACGGTCAATTCAGAACAACAAGCGCAACTTCAATTACTGTATGCCGAGCTACAACTCGCGCGCCATCATACAAATAGTGCTGTCAAAATTCTACAATTCATTCAAAGCAATAATGCGCCACTGAATACAGATCAACAAATTAAATTACATCGGTTAATGGCTGATGCTTATGCTAAAAGCGGAAAGATTGTTGACAGCTTGACGGAATACTCATCTGCCCTACCGCTCATTCAGAATCAATCAGTTTATCATCATGAAGTCACCGCTGCCTGGAAATTACTGCAACAACAAAATTTGCCCACACTGCAAGCGATGATGAATCAAAACCCTTCACCGATGATCCAAGGCTGGTTACAACTGGCGGCTCTTTCACATCAACCGAATGCCAATGGCAAGGCACTGATTCGTGATATAGCCCTGTGGCGTCAGGCATACCGTGACCATCCAGCAAATAACTTGCTACCCAAACGAATTGATGACAATAACATTGTGACTCAAGACATCCCCAAAAATGTCGCCATATTATTACCGTTGTCTGGCGCACTGAAGCTCTCAGCAACCGCTATTCGCAACGGCTTTTTAGCCGCTTATTTTGAAGCCAAAAATAACGGTCAACGAACACCCAATTTATATTTTTATGATACGACCCAAGGCAGCATTAATGATATTTATCAAGTCGCACTACAAAATGGCGCAGATTTTATCGTAGGGCCGCTGACTAAACCGAATGTTGAGCGGTTAATTACGAGTGATCAAATTAATCGACCCACTTTAGCGCTCAACACAGTGAGTTCTAGTTTCGACGTGAATCGACGCCTCTCTCTACCTAACCATTTATATCAGTTTGGTCTTTCTCCTATTGATGAAGCCATTCAAATTGCTGATATCGCACATGCGCAACGTCACAATAATGTATTAATTATTGCGCCCGACAACACGAGAGGACAAGAAGTCGCCCAAGCGATTAGTTTACGCTGGCAACAATTAGGTGGAGATGTCGTCGCCGATTTAGCCTATGGAGCAAATAGCAATTTATCGCATAGCATTCAAAGTTTATTAACCATTGATCAATCGCATGCACGCAGTAAAACGCTTGAAAAAACGATTGGTCAAACAGTGCGTAGCCTACCTCGACGTCGTCAAGATATTGACTGCATTTTTTTGGTTGCCAATCCTACCTTCGGTCGACAAATACAACCATTATTAAAATACTTTTTTGCAGGAGATTTACCTATTTTTGCAACTTCAGAAATTTATTCGGGTGATACCAATAAAAACGATCAAGATTTAGATGAGGTCATGTTTACAGACATGCCATGGGTGCTATCTAACACTCAGCAACTCTCACCCACGCTAGCCGCGATACAAACACAACTGAATCAACTCTACCCAAAAAGTTTTAGGCAATATAATAAACTTTATGCGTTGGGTGTCGATGCTTACAACCTGATGACTGAACTAAATATGCTGGCAATTTTTCCACAACTCGGCACAACCGCCGCGACTGGCACACTTTATTTAGATGAGAAAAGGCATTTATATAGACAGCTACGTTTAGCGCAAATTGCAGACGGTCAACCTCGCATGATTGACCATGGATAATGTGACACACGGCCATCTTGCCGAACAACAAGCTTGTGAGTTTTTGTGTCAAAAGGGTATGCAGTTTATCCAAAAAAATTATCGTCCCGCTAAAGGCAAAGGCGAAATTGATTTGATTATGCGTGATCAAGATTGTATTGTCTTTGTCGAGGTCAAAAAACGAAGTTGCTCACAACATGGTGCGAGCATTGAAATGCTCTCTCAATATAAACAATCTATGCTCAGAAAAACCGCGCTTGCTTATTTACAAGAGAAAAACTTATTGGATAATACGCCTTGTCGTTTTGATGTCATTGGCATAGACGATGAAAAAATTAGCTGGATTAGCAATGCGATAGAGACAAATTATTAATAAGGACCCAACAAACCTCATGGATTTATTCGAACGCATCAAACACAATTTCAACGAAAACCAAGCACTCAACCAAAAATACAGCGCAGAGTTGGTCGCCAATATTGCAAGCGCTAGCGAACGTATCGTGCAATGCCTCTTAAGCAGCAACAAAATACTGGTCTGTGGCAATGCAGGCTCAGCGGCACTTGCACAATACTTTTCTAGTTTGATGCTTAATCGGTTTGAGTCTGAACGTCCAAGTCTCCCCGCCATTGCGATTGGTGGTAATTTAGCGACAACCTCTGCCATCGCAATCGACAGTGGTTTTAACGATATTTATGCCAAACCCATCAAAGCATTAGGCCAACAGAATGATATTTTATTAACTATTAGTTCTAGCGGTAATTCCACTAACTTACTCGAAGCCGTCAACGTCGCACACAATCGTGGCCTTAAAATTATTGCTTTATCAGGCAATCATGGCGGGCAACTTGCCACTGAATTAAATGATGACGACATCCATATTTGTGTTGACCACCCTTCCAGCACCCGAACGTTAGAGCTACACCTACTTATCATTCATTGTCTCTGTGATATTATTGACCGACAACTTTTCAGCAATGAGGAATAAACGATGCGTCATCTTAAAAAAAAGCTGGCTTTGATTTTATTATCGACTCAACTCATCACAGGCTGTGTGCCAGTTGCACTAGTTGCCGGCGCAACCGCTGGTGGCGTTGCCGTTTATGATCGACGTAGTTTACGAGAAGCGTTTGTTGACCAAGAGATTACGCGCCGCTGTCTTTACGCACTTCGCAATACCAAAGCACTACAAGGTCATGCGCATTTTTCTATCACGAGCGACAACCAAATCGTTTTATTAGTCGGACAAGCACAAACACCCGACCTAAAAGCGCTCGCTAAACAAGTCATCAGCGATGTACCGAATATTAAAAAAATATACAATGAAATTCAGGTGGCAGGCGCTAATTCTTTAATGAGCCGCACAAATGATTCCTGGATCACAACCAAAGTCAAAACTGCCATGCTACGTGAAAAAGGTTTGAAATCTTCTCACATCAAGGTCGTTACTGAAGGAGCTACTGTTTATTTAATGGGACGCGTTTCGCGTGATCAAGCCGATTTAGCCACTAGTGTTGCAAGACGGGTTGGCGGTGTACGAATGGTGGTGAAAATTTTTGAATATGTATAATCTGCGTAAATGACGATACTGTGCTCGAAATAATATCTTTTTAAAAAACGGATAACATCCAGTTAAGCATTATGTTTCGCCTCTCTTCATTCTCAACTAAATCTTCAACGACATCCTGGAAAAGTTATTATAGATATGCTCTAATTTTTGAGTTTTCAAACTTACGCTGCGCGCGGTCACAAATTTAAGTTTTGAATTTCAGATTTGGGGTTAGGTTTAAAGTATTTTGACCCGAAAAAACCGGAGTGGAGTAGGCCCTCCATGAGGATTTTTTCGGGTCAAAATACTTTACAGATGACCCCAAGATGGAAGATCAAAACTTAAATTTGTGACCGCGCGCAGTATTACTAATGAGGGCATTCTAACCAGGTTCGTTTGAACGGATTCCGATTATTGTGCTGTGCGTGATTTCAAATTGGAGTTAGATTTAAAGGATTTTTTTTGAATCAAAATCGTTTAAAGATGACCCCAAGATGAAAAATCAAAACTTAAATTTGTAGTCACGCGCAGTAGGGCCTGTTTACAATTCGCAAGATTGCGCGCTAGGCGATTGATTTTTGAGTAGCGGAGCACAGCATATTGACATATGTGAGCACCGCAACGCAGAAAATCAATTGGATAACGCCAATATTGTAGAATTGTAAACAGTCCCTATAAAGCAAGGTCGCTGACTTGTGTGATGAATATCATCTAAACAATCGGAGTACTCGTATGAAAAATATGACAGGCCTAGCAGCCATCACTTTAACTTCAATGGCAATAACGTCCGCCGCCTTCGCAGAAGGCCAACAACCACAACCTCAAAACCAAGGTATTTACGCTAGTATTTGGGGCGGTGTTAACATTCCTGAAGGACAGTGGGCCGATGGCAACTATATCTTAGCGCAAGATGAGACAGGCATATGGAAAGTGAATCCTGCAACCACTGGCCCAGCATTTGGTGCTGCGTTAGGTTACCGTTTTCAACAGTTTCGAGTTGAAAGTGAACTCAGTTTTTACTTCAACAAACTGAAAAACTACAATCAAACTACCAGTGAGACCGTTACCATCAATGGAGTAAATTTTATGTTGAATGGTTATGTCGATATCCCAATGCAATCACCATTAGTCCCTTATGTTGGCGCCGGTATCGGTACAACGGTTTACAGCATTACTTCTGGTGACACCGTCACGACGCCTGATAACTCAGCACGTTTTGCTGTGCAAGGTATTGCGGGTGTTGAATATAAAGTCAGTCCAGAGGTTGGTGTTAGCGCAGAATATCGCTTGAAATATAGCACGCTGAACTATCCTCCGAAACTGAGCGTCTATAATAATATTATCGCTGCGCGATTGAATTATTACTTCTAGTTTCTACCGACTCTTCCGAAATCGCTGTGGTTTTGAGTTGAGTTTTTTGTATACTGCGCGCGGTCACAAATTTAAGTTTTGGATTTCAGATTGTGAGTTAGGTTGAAAGGATTTTGACCCGAAAAAAACGGAGTGGAGCAGACCCTCCATGAAGATTTTTTCGGGTCAAAATACTTTAAAGATGACCCAAGATGGGAGATTAAAACTTAAATATGTGACCGCGCGCAGAATATGTATAATCTAGCGCCATTCTCAACTTTATTTAACGAATTTTTATCTCACTCCCGCTAGCACAGGGGGATTGTTGCGTTGAGCTTGCGAAGCCCAACCTACGAGTCGGCACGCAGCATAATCACACCCGACGCATCAACGGAAATAAAATAACATCCCGAATCGAAGCCGCATTGGCGAATAACATCACTAAACGATCAATGCCAATCCCTTCACCGGCCGTTGGTGGCAAACCATATTCTAATGCAGTGATGTAATCATGATCATAACTCATCGCTTCCTCATCACCGGCTTCTTTAGCTTTTATTTGTGCATTAAAACGTTCAGCTTGATCCTCTGAATCGTTTAGTTCAGAAAAACCATTAGCAATTTCTTGTCCACCAACAAAAAATTCAAAACGATCGGTAATAAAAGGATCCTCTGAATTACGGCGTGCAAGCGGTGAAATTTCTGCGGGATATTCCGTAATAAACGTAGGTTCCATCAAACGACGCTCAACCAAAGCCTCAAATAATTCCATTATTAGTTGGCCATGACCTGCGTTCGGATTAACGCGCACATCGTATTTTTTAGCTAATTTTTTAATTGATTCTAATTCATTTAAATCTTGTGCATTAATATCAGGATTATAGTGCAAAATAGATTGACGCATGGTCATGCGTGCAAAGGGTTCAGAAAAATCAATATCCGTTCCTTGATATTGTATTTTTGTTTGATTTAAAACTTCTTTCGCTAAATACCTAAACAGGTCTTCGGTTAAATCAATCAAATCATGATAAGTCGAATAAGCTTGATAAAATTCGAGCATAGTAAATTCAGGGTTATGACGAGTTGACACCCCTTCATTTCTAAAATTTCGGTTAATTTCATAGACACGATCAAAACCACCGACAACCAAACGCTTTAAATAAAGCTCAGGCGCGACACGCATATAAAGTTCCATATCTAATGCATTATGATGCGTCATAAACGGCTTGGCGGCTGCACCACCAGGCTGTGAATGCATCATGGGCGTTTCGACTTCCATAAAATCACGTGCATTAAAATAATCACGCATTTTAGTAATTATTTTAGAGCGTAATTGAAATACATGACGCGCTTCATTATTCACTATTAAATCAACATAGCGTTGGCGATAACGTTGTTCGACATCTGTTAAACCGTGATATTTATCGGGTAGTGGGCGCAATGACTTGGTCAAAAGCTCAATTTTATCGAGTTTTACGGTCAATTCATCGGTTTGAGTTTTAAACAATACTCCTTCAACCGCAATAATATCGCCTAAATCCCAATGCTTAAATTGTTGATAAACACCTTCTGGCAGGCGATCACGCATCACATAAATTTGCATTTTACCGCTACGATCTTGCATAGTCGCAAAACTAGCTTTGCCCATCACACGTTGGGTCATCATACGACCCGCCAACTTAACTTTAATGTTAGCTGCTTCAAGTTCTTCGTTAGTTTGAGTACCGTATTGATCATGAAGCTCGCGCGCAATAGCATCCGGTTTAAAATGATTAGGAAATGCTTCACCTTGTTGACGAAGTGCTGCAAGCTTAGCTTTACGCTCTATGATTTGCTGATTTTCATCTTGAACTTCAGGGACTACTTCTGTCGTTGGTTTATTCATGGGGTCCTGCCTGTAAATATTTTAAGCTTGCTTCGATAAATTTATCGAGATCACCATCTAGCACTGTTTGGGTATCTGTCCTTTCAACACCGGTGCGTAAATCTTTAATACGCGCAGAGTCTAGCACGTAGGACCGAATTTGACTGCCCCAGCCAATATCACTTTTAGTCGCTTCTAAAGCATCACGTTCAGCGGTTTTTTTCGATTTTTCTAATTCATATAACTTGGCTTTGAGTTGTTTCATCGCTTGTGCTTTATTTTTATGTTGAGAGCGATCATTTTGGCATTGCACTACAATACCGGTTGGTTCATGCGTAATTCGCACCGCAGAATCGGTTCTATTGACATGCTGACCACCGGCACCACTGGCTCGATAAGTATCGACACGCAGATCAGCCGGGTTAATCTCAACATCAACCTCTTCATCAATTTCAGGTGAGATAAAGACGGAAGCAAATGAAGTATGACGACGATTGCCTGAGTCGAACGGCGATTTACGAACTAAACGATGCACACCCGTTTCTGTTCGAAGCCAGCCATAAGCATATTCGCCTTCAAATAAGACAGTCGCTCTTTTAATGCCAGCCACTTCACCAGAGGAAACTTCCATCATAGTGGTTTTAAAGCCCCTTTTGTCTCCCCACTTTAGATACATGCGCAACAGCATTTCCGCCCAATCTTGCGCTTCAGTACCACCAGAACCCGATTGAATTTCCACATAAGCATTATTAGGGTCGAATTCGTGGTTGAACATACGACGAAATTCTAAATTTTCGATGCTCGCTTCAGTCGTATTGATATCTTCACAGACTGAATCAAAAGTTTCTTGATCCTGCTCAGACACCGCCATTTCTAAAAGCGCTTCAGCCTCTGTTAATTTTTCATCAACTTGCTGACACATTAATACCACGGATTCGAGCAAAGCTTTTTCTTTGCCCAAAGCCTGTGCTTTTTCAGGGGTGTCCCAAATATTAGGATTTTCAAGTTCGCGCTGAACTTCTGCTAAACGACGAGATTTTTCAGGATAGTCAAAGATACCCCCGAAGCGCCGCAGCGCGGACTTTGAGGTCTTTTAATTGTTCTTTGATAGGATTGAGTTCGAACATGGTCAGGCTTCATAGGATGTGGGTCGTGCGGGATTCGAACCTGCGACCAATTGGTTAAAAGCCAACTGCTCTACCGACTGAGCTAACGACCCATGGGCATAATTAATGAGCGGCTATGATACCTAAATTATCTGAAATAACAAGGGGTCAAGCAGGCACATTTTTTGGCTCTTGCGGAATGCTCGTGATTTTAACCCTTGTTGTCTTGCGAGCGAAACGAAGCAATCTAGAAAATACAAGACTTCCTCTGGATTGCTTCGCTTGCGTATCGCAATGAGGGTATTCCAGAAGAAGCCATTTTTTATTTGTGATCATGAATCAAACGTCCATTTTCCCTTCCTGATCAATACTCATCGGCGGCTGACCAGACTCTACTGAAGAAGCCGTGACTAAAAATGTAGATTTTGTTTGTTCCTCAATGGATAAACGATAACGCCCATTCAGTATCTGTGGCGATAAGTGCATATTTTGAAACGAAGCTGTTTGATAAGTTTGATGAAGATCAAAATAAGTTTGCATAGCCGAGGCGGCGTGCAACAATTCAAGCTTGACCATTTTGTGAAAAGTATTCGTCATATGATCAGAATAAATAGGATAACCAACCGCAAAAAGAATGCCAACGATCGCTAGCACAATTAATATTTCGAATAAGGTAAATCCACGCGACAACATAACTACTCCCCCAGCCCAAAAGAGCTTTCATTATTCATCATGCCAAACTGACTGTCGATACAGGGGTTTCGCTAGACTGTGCGCAATGCATTTATGAAAATTACTTAAAAAATAAATTATTATTCATTTGAGAGAAAGTTGATGCTTAAGCTTAAGCTTCCAAGAGAGGTGCCGCGTTGCATCATAGGTAAATATTATGCGTTGCGTCATCCCGCAACTTGCAAAGCTTCGTCATCCCGCGGCTTGCAAAGCTTCGTCATCCCGCGGCTTGCAAAGCTTCGTCATCCCGCGGCTTGACCGCGGGATCCAGGTTATCAAGATTTCTTAGATCCCGCGGGATAATAATAGCAAACCACCCGTGATGACGGTGATAAACAACCCGTAAATTTAATGTTGACGAGGTACTAAATTGTACATTTAAAAAAGTTGAGAATGGCGTTAAGAACAAAAATTGTCTTAAGTATTAGCGTGTATAATCTCTTGAATTTTAACTAACACATAATTTGGGGGAAGTATGAAATTTATAGATAGTCCTGTTCTGAAAGCAATATTCGATGAATCTACATTGAGAAGCTTAGAGTTACCGCAGTCACAGGTAATAGAGGAAGCTCTAAATACTGATCTAACGGCATCTCTGTTTAATCCGAACATTTGGGCTGATTTCTTCACAATTTTATACTCTCAAATTAAAGGAGATAAGAAGCAAGTACATGCAGTAACAAGCGCCACATATAAACAACTAGTATTTGCTGCAGAACATATTAAAAACTCTCATTTATTTGCACTTGTCGTAGAGCGCTTCTGTTCTGCGACTGAAACAAGAAAAGAATTAATAGATGCAGATTTATTTGAAAAAATCGGGGAACTAAAGACTGCAAGTTCGAGACAGGATTTTTCTGAATACCAGGGAGCCGCAACCAATGTTGAAGCATTCAATGAGACGTTGGAAAAGTTTCGTAGCACTTATATGAAAAATACAGGCAATTTTTTGTCATCAAAGAGTAGGGGTGAGAGGATAATGGCCGAGTTTTCTATCCTACTTACAAGGCTTCGTGTAGGTCTTCCTGACGACAAAGGGAAGAGACATCTGATAGCTGACATAACCTCACTTTTTTCTGAGCCTGGCTCACAATTTTCATCCCAGGTTGAAACAGCCCTATGCAGTTCAACTGAAGGAACAGATCAACAAAAGGTAGTATTTGAGCGTGCGGGTCTTAGTCAGGCTGGAAACGAGGGGAAAGCGGCCTATACAAATTTTGGCTTAGAAGATGATGATGATGATGATGATGAATTTTTACCGCCGTATTCTCTTGAGGCAGTGACGAAACTGATAAATGAAGCCACCCTGGGGATACGGTTTCTTGCTTTTTTACAAAGACAACATGCAAGAATTACTAACTCAAGCAATTTTAATGAACTTTTCGTGCACCCGTCTGGCTTAGAAGCAATATGCACTGAGCCTGAAGTTGGCTTGCAATTTTCCGTTTATAAACCGAAAAAGGAGACTGTTAAGATTCTAGTATCTGAGTGCCTGGAAACGGGGCCTGATGGCGTTCGCCGCTACAGTGTAGAAAATTTTATAAGGTTATATGAGGAAAGAAAAGAACCAAGCTCATTAAAACCGAGCACAAGAAGAACCGTCCATTCGGGTCGGGCTCGTGGCGACGACTTGTCTGCAGCATTAGGCGGTGAAGCGTTTTTAGAGGGTCCAGACAGTTTCTCTCGGTTTCTGCAAGAAGCAGTCGATCAAGTAAAACAATCTAGTCTTATCACAGCAGGTCAAGGATTGTTTAGTCAACCCGCAGCAGCGCAAACACAATTGCCCGTCGATACAACACCAGAGATGACGATGTGAGCGCTCAATTAACTTCAGCATCATACACATCCATACTTTTGGTGACAGCCGCTGACAAAGTGCGCGGTAAACGAGCGCTCAGACAATCCCTATGCTCAGATTGCACTACCACTTCCTTCACCCATCAAAAAAATAGGCTCTTTCGGAATGCCCGTGGTTTTCAAACACACCCGTCATTGCGAGG
>Ga0155588_1004_pt1 | contig 10579 bp, 12 predicted proteins | sample RifCSPhighO2_12_FD_107245 | JGI IMG/M metagenome (GOLD analysis project Ga0155588, IMG submission 107245) | Gammaproteobacteria bacterium RIFCSPHIGHO2_12_FULL_41_15
CAATACGGTCGAGTCCATATAAGGCCCTAGAGGGATTTGACCTGAAAGCATTTCAATTGCTTGCTATTTAGCTTCGCTAGCAATTAAAGAAATTTTGATCAAACGTCACAACACCCGTGCGTACATCATAAATCGCGCCAATCAAACCGACGGATTGTTCATTCAGTAATTGACGCAAAATGGTGCTGTCTGCACAGATTCCTCTCATGGCTTGAGCAACGTTATTTTTCGTTACATTCAATAAAAAGTGTTCATTCTCACTGGTGCGGTCATGCTGAGTTTGATGTTCAGCCTGAATCGCTGGCTTGATTTTACTGAGCAACTCCGTTAAATGGCCGCCACTAACCCCATCGCATGCCGCTTTGATTGCACCACAGCGTGTATGTCCTAACACCAAAATTAATTTAACACCCACAACATCACACGCAAATTCAATGCTGGCCAAGATATCTGAATTAATGACATTTCCAGCCACCCGTACCACAAAAACATCACCCACACCCACATCAAACACGGATTCAATCGGCATACGCGAATCAATGCAGCTTAACACCACAGCAATGGGAAATTGATTATGCGACGTTGCTTTAATTTCATCGGGAAAATTACGATGAATAGGCACTGATTTAATAAAACGCTGATTGCCTTCTTTCAAAATAACCAACACTTCTGGAGGATTTAATGCGGATTGTACATCATAAGTGGTCACATTAATAAAATCGATGCGATCATGAATATGATATTTCTGTTTAAATCCGATGAGATTCAACGCGATATTTTTATCCGGCGCCTCACGTTCTTTAAATTCTTCAATTAATTCTAAAATATCCTGGTCAATATACGTCGTGTAACGTGCATCAATCACTAATTGCGTACCTTGTGAAATATTTTCGAGCTCAGCAACTAAAGCCGCTTTACGTAAAAAAGAAATTTGTTGCGGCAATAAAATGCGTTTCACTTCGCCAGAAGGATGTTTTTCATTCAAGATATCTAACCGAATTTGACTGTTGTATTTTAAGATAAAGAAAAAGCTGGCAAATAACCCAATTAAAATACCCATCAATAAATTACTAAACACAATAGCAACGACCGTAATAATAAACGGTGTAAATTGAGCAAGACCAAGTTTATACATGTTTTTATAAATAGTTGGTTTTGTCAGCTTATATCCGGCATGAATTAAAATAGCGGCCAATGCGGCTAGCGGAATGCGGTTCAACCCATTTGGAATCAACATCACCACCAACAAAATAAAAAATCCATGCAATATGGTAGAAAATTTCGTTTTTGCGCCCGAGTTAATGTTTACGGAACTTCGCACAACAACCGAAGTGATCGGCAACCCACCGATTAATCCCGATATAAGATTTCCACAACCTTGCGCCACCAATTCTCGGTTACGAGAACAATAACGTCGACGCTTATCTAACTTGGTCGCGCCTTCCAAGTTCAGCAAAGTTTCCAATGAGGCAACAATAGCCAATATAAAGCCACTCAGATAAACATTAATATTTTTCCAGCTGGTAAAATCCGGTGGTTTAAACTGAGTAAAAAATTCCCCTAAGCCATTGCTGACGGGAATATTAACCAATTGCGCACTATACTGTGCGAGATTCGGCCATAACCAATCGTAAAGTTCGTTAATCATCACTCCAAAAAAAACAACCACTACTGGACCTGGAATCGACGACAAAATTTTTATTTTGGTTTTATCGAAAAAAAATAAAACGAACAACGAAAAGAGAGCAATAATAGAAGCGCCCGTATTAATACGCCCCACTAAATTCGACAACGTCTGCCAATCAAAATTTTCTGACGATTCACGCAACGTTTGCATGAGTGACTGATTTTGCGCCGTGTGCGTAAATGCTAACGGCAGTTGCTTAATGATAATTAAAATGCCAATTGCACATAACAAACCGCGTACAACATTGGAAGGGATGTAATCAGCGATAAATCCAGCGCGTAAAGCACCCACTAAAATTTGCAGTACACCCGCAAAAACGAGCGCTAAAAGGAATGGTTGAAACCCACCGAGTTCTGCAACGGCAGACAAAACAATCGCGATTAAACCTGCGGCAGGACCACTAACACTCACGGGCGATTGGCTGATACTCCCCACAATCAAACCGCCGATAATACCAGAGATAATACCCGAAAAAAGTGGCGCTCCCGAAGCCAACGCAATCCCTAAACACAAAGGAATCGCAACTAAAAAAACAACAAAACCCGCGGTGAGATCAAATTTAAAGTAACGTCGTTGATAGACTTTCATCTTTCGATAAGTCGTCGCATTCACGCAGATACCTCTTAATCCTCAGATTATTTAGTCTAGAGTGTATTTAAAAATAGATACAACGGCAACTGAGGACTAACCCGGACAGGAATTCTCAGTGAATCTTTTGTTCCAAAGAGAAAAGTTCAATAATAATCCATCTTATCTCTTGTAACTTAGGACTTACGCATTGACAGAAATGAATTTCATATAATCAGTAAGTTATAAATACAGCCGAATTTAGGTTCATGTTGCTTTTTCATGATGCTTTCTCTATATTCAACAATCAAAATGACTCAATCACGTTGAAGGACATAATCCTATGCCAGCGCTGCGTCCCCTTCTGAAAGGATCTGCCATTGTGATCGCAACGGGCTGGCTTACTGCTTGCGCACCTCACTTGAATCAACAACAATGCGAAACGATGGACTGGTATCAAGTGGGCTACAGTGATGGGACGGCAGGCAAATATCAACGAGATCTCACGGGCGCCATTACTGACTGTGCTAAATTCAAACTGACCGTAAATGCACAAGCCTACTCAAAGGGTTGGAGCACGGGCGTACGCAAATTCTGCAAACCCGATACGGCATTCCAATTAGGCGTTAATGGCCAAGTTTACAACAATATCTGTCCTAGCGATTTAAGTGCTGCATTTGCCAGTGCCTGGCAACAAGGACTGCGACGCTATTGTGTACCAGAAACTGGCTACAATTTAGGCCGATCCGGTGCTGCGTTTCCTGAATTTTGCCCTCCCGACAAAGTCGTTGCCTTTCGCAATGCGTATGCCTCTGGCCGTCGAGTTTTCACCACCGTCCAAGGCATTGATGCCGAAATCCAATCCCTCAACAACAAAATCAACGGTCTTACCCATCAGATCGACGACATTCAAAAACAAATTAATGGATTAAATGCACAATTAACTACGGGACCCATCAGTCCTAATGAACGAAGCCGAATTAATTATCAAATTCGCAACTTGAACGATCAAATCATGCAATTCCGCGATCAAATCAGCCGACTGCAATCGCAACAAACTCGCTTGAAACAGCAGCAGTTGGATATAGCGTCTCATTAAATGACGTATTGCGGTTAAACACCCGTCACTTCATCCCAGATATCAATCTGCAAACGTGACGTAAAATTAAATAAATGTTGTTTGCATAATTCCACGACCCAAGGTTTTTTCGCAGTAATCGCCGTCATGCTCCCCCCCTCAGGCATCAACCACACCCGCGAGCGTGGAAATTGAAATGGCTCAATATAATTTATCATGATTTCGTCAATATCCTGCGGTGAAGCAACGACGAATTTCAATACGGTTTTGTGCGTTGACAATAGCGCTTGTAATACGTGCGGCTGATAAGCCTTTGATGTTGGCTCACCACTATGCGCCAACTTTGGGCTCACGTTGAATTGATTAATGCGATCTAAAAGCATCGCATTGATGAGTAACGTTGCATTTGTTTCTATTTCAATAAAAATAGATTTATCTAAATGCTCAATGAAAGAGGACAACGCACGTTGCTGTATTACCGGTTCACCGCCCGTAATGACCAAATGCGCTCCTTGCATTAATTTACCTAACCATCCTTGCGTTTGCCAATAAGATAAAATCTCCGTGAATTCCATTTTCTGTCCGAAACGCCACACGTGCTTGCTATCACAACCTAAATGCTCATCCGTCGCAGAATCACGATAGGTAAAACCATCACATCGTAAATTACAACCCGCTAATCGCAAAAAAACAGCAGGAACACCGGCGCTCGCTCCTTCACCTTGAATGCTATAAAAAGTTTCACTGACCACCAAGAAATCTCGACTAGCCACAGAGCACGCCTCGTCGTTCGATCTGTGTTGCGGTATAAACCACTCCACATTGTTGACTTTCCCACAATTCCACTTGCGACAAATAAAAGGATGCCGCATCTTTTTGATGAATGTTTGCAATCACGGCACTTAACTGTCGATAAATTTCTTTCGCCAAACATTCCACCGTCGTATTTCCCGATAATAAATAATGTTTTTGCGCATGATTTTTCAAAAAGCTTAATAATGCTTCATCTTGTTCATAAACCAACGTGCAATGATCGATATGATGTTGCACCCACGCGTTACAGATTTTTCGCACCACAGAAAAATCCACCACTAAATCATTATCATCCAAACACCGTGCCGCTACGATGATGCGTAATGAATAATTGTGTCCATGCAAATGGTTGCATTTGCCCGTATAACCTTTTATTAAACGATGCGCAGCAGAAAAATCTTGTAATTCAACTAATAACTGGTACATCACTTTCTCGCATGACAATCTGAGGCCTCAACATGAGAGCAAGTGTTATACATCAATGCTCAAACAATGTCAAAATCACCCCTGATCTGTTTAATATGTGATCATTGAGAATGGGCTATACTTAATTTCCAAGCTTCGAGGAGGTTACCATGCAAAAAAACAATGCAACTCGCGTCAAAGTACTCGCCAGTATCCTTGGCTTACTGGTGTTTGCAGAAATTTGTTTGGAAATTTTTGTGTATCCACACATCACTTAACTTCACTGTGTTAAAAGTCATAATGCACGCCAAGTCCTAAAAAATTGGAAAACGGTAATTGTGTTGTTACTTGTTTGGCAGCCTGCAACCACGTCATTTCTAAGTCCCAATGCGTAGCCAATTGCCAATGCACGCCTGCTCCATAAATAGGACGTAATATTCCACCCCCAGAAACAACGGCTGCACAATCGACAATAACGGCATTTCGCACGACATACCCAAGCCCTCCTTTAACAAAAAAATGCATGGTTGCATGATGTAAAAAATTAATTTTACTGACGAGGTACGCCACATTATTTTTAAAACGCGCATTATTTTGTGGAGTTAAATGATAAAAAACCACTTTTCGAAAATAAATCGCTCCAAACTCCAACGCAGTAATGCGCGTAAAATCATAACCCATTTGAATCGCAGGAGCGAATCCTGCATCTTTAATTAACGTAGATCGACGCTGTGTTGGAAAAGAATAATTGCTGTAATCCACACTGCCAAAACCCATCAAACCACCCACATAAAATCCATGATGCGAAAAACCGTATAACGGCAAAAAAAACCCCATAACCCAGCATAAAATTTTTATCGCTCTTGGCCGCATGACTTGACTCGACGTTTAAATTACATTATACGTAACTATTCAGCATGCACTGAATGGGTATCGCGTTGCATTGAAATAACGGGTGCCTACTCCATGTTCGCGGGTCCTGCCGCTCGCCATCTCGCTGCTCGGCTTCGCCTGCGCGGCAAGATCTCTGGCTCGCGTTACCCGCTTTGCAGCAGATATATGAATCCGAGGCCACGCCCCCCTGAATAGTTACTATTATACAAAGAATTCTGCTACTGAAATGAAATCCCACATGAGTCGTTGGTTGAAGTTTTCATTTTTGTTAGGGTCTCTATTTTCTTTTTTTAATTCAAGCACCGCAGAAAATTCTTTTTATTTTCAGAAGCACCAAATTTCTCTAGGATACTACAATCATCATGTAATAACAGGGTCTATTCCTAGCCTACCAAAACCTCTTTTTTGGAGCTCGCGATTTCTCGCCAATCAGGGTTTCATGCTTGAGTATTTAACATCGGTCTACCACACGCAAAAATATTTCTCGATTTTTTTCGGTATGTCGTTTGCAAACTGGAATGCTGGTTCCAGCACCTTATTTGCATTGAGTGGGGTACTCGAATTACGTTGGTGGATAGTGCACACGCCAACTTTCAATCCTTACCTGATGTACAGCGTCGCAGGGCCAACCATTTTATCAAATAATCATTTTAATGGTTCTAAACTTGGCAGTTATGTGCTTTTTCAGGATTATATGGGATTTGGTGTTATGCTGGGAACCCAACACCATTTCACTATTGAAGCGAAACTCGTCCATTATTCCAATGGGGATTTAGGCGTATATAACCAGGGCATGCAAGTACCTTTTTTAATGGCATTGGGGTATTCATTTTAATTTTCCAAAACATCTCCTCTCTCCCTCCAACGCTTTTCCCCAAACAGCACTGCACTACCTACATGGCAGGAGGTTCGTTTTTATCGTTTTCTGGCGTTGTGGGGTTTGCCTTTTCTGCTTCTTTAGCACGAAGATCTTGTAGATGTTGAAAAACTTCATTTAAAAGGCGATTGATTTTGTTCAACTGCTTGCCTTGTTCTTCATAGGCCTGCTGTAACTCTTGCACCATCACACTCAGCTCTGCAATTTTCAGTCCTATGCTATCTTCTGGGGAAGGGTCTGGAGTACTACCCGTGGGGTTGATCATCGCTTTAATGTTACCAATCAAGGCGTTAAAATCAAATTTGCTGCTTTTATCGTTCATCATACGCTCCCATTATTTTCACTGACAGAAGAACAAAAATTCTCCGGGGTTACGTCCGTCTGAGGTATTTTTCCTAGATGAGACTGGCTGATTCCAACAAGAATTTTTTCAGCTCTGGTGTCACCAATTTCAATGCATTTGATCCGCGAGTAATTTTGGCAATACTTACATTCAAATACTGCGCTATTTCACGATGCGTCAACTCTCCCTTCAAAAGTTCAATGACCAATAGCACTCGTGTTGCCAATGTCTCCTTTTCTTCGAGTGTAAAGAGCAAGCTAAATAACGCCCCTAGCTGACCCGGTACTGCTAAAGCCTGTTCTATCAACGTCAAAAATTTTTCCCATCCCACGGTGGTTTTTTCACCCACGAATTCAACTCCTTTATCCAGACTGTAAATATTCAACGATCAATTGCAAACGACGGCGATTATTGAATTCATTCACATCCATACGATAAACAACAAGAATAGAACGGCAATTGTGATTCGGCCATTCATCCACATCGACGTTAAATGCAATTGCATCGACATAATGATCCGTTTCAGGAACTTGTAAAACCAATTTTAAATGTTTGCCGCCCACTAATCGTTGACTCACTAAATTAAATCTTCCATCAAAAAGAGGTTCTGGGAACCCTTGCCCCCATGGTCCCAATTCATTTAATAAATCTGCTATTTCTAGCTTCAACTCGCTCGGCGTTAATTCTCCATCTGTTTCAAGTTTTCCTTGCACATCGTTTTGACTGATACGCAGCGCCACTTCTTCAGCAAAGGCTCGCACAAACTCTTCGTATTTTTCAGAAGGCAAGCTCAAGCCAGCTGCCATAGCATGCCCCCCAAATTTAGAAATTAAATCAGGATGCTTAACCGCAATGGCTTCTAAGGTATCTCGAATATGTAACCCCGTAATTGAACGAGCAGAACCTTTCAATGTACCATTATCTACTTTAGCAAAGGCAATAACCGGGCGATGTACGCGTTCTTTGACTCGCGCTGCCACTAAACCAACCACCCCTTGATGCCAATTTTCTTCATACACACACAATCCCATCGGTAATTCTTGAGAAAAATGGAGTTCCTCAATCGCGTCAAACGCCTCTTGCTTCATTTGCGATTCAATGATGCGTCGTTCTTTATTCAAATCATCCAACTGTCGCGCTAAATTTAGCGCCGCTGGAATACTTGGCGAAAGTAAACAGGCAATTCCCAATGACATATCGTCTAATCGACCCGCTGCATTTAAGCGCGGCCCAACCGCAAAACCCAAATCAACGGCTTTAATATTTTCGTGTTTACGACCCGATATTTGCAACAAAGCGGCAATTCCCGCACACATATGACCAGCGCGAATACGACGCAATCCTTGATGCACCAATATTCGATTATTTTTATCCAATGGAACAACATCAGCAATGATACCCAGCGCCACTAAATCAAGATAGTCCGACATTTTGGGGCAAGGAATATTTTTTTCTTCAAACCATCCCCGTTCTTTAAGATAACTGCGCAAAGCCAACATGACGTAAAAAATAACACCTACTCCCGCTAAATTTTTACTGGGAAATTCATCTCCGGGTTGATTCGGGTTCACAATCGCAAACGCCTTTGGTAACGTATTCCCCGGTAAATGATGGTCGGTAATAATGACGTCAATGCCTAACGCCATTGCGCGTTCAATTCCTGCATGGCTCGAAATACCATTGTCCACCGTAATAATGAGCTGCGGTTGGCTCTGCGCAGCAACATCGACAATCTCAGGGGTCAAACCATACCCATACGTAAAACGGTTAGGGACTAAATAAGAAACCTGTGTTGCACCCATTGCTTTTAATGCCGCAACTCCTACCGCAGAACTCGTTGCGCCATCCACATCAAAATCACCCACGATTAAAATAGACTGATTTTGCTGTACGGCTTGCGCTAATCGCACTGTCGCTTGATCAATATTTTTTAACAGACGGAAAGGGAGCAACTCAGCCAACTCAGTACTTAATTGATCTTGATGAGTGATGCTTCTTGCTGAGTAAATTCTTTGTAGGAGGGGATGAAGGGTGTCTAATCCATTCTCACTATGCACGGGTCTTCTTACGATAATACTGCTAGTCACAAAAGTTCCTTTTTAATATTCGATGGGCTACTGAGAGGTTCTCCATGGCCACCACCAGGGGAAAGCGCTAATCGTGACATGATAACAATGTTTATCTCCCGGATACAACCGAAAACTCGAGATTTTTTTTCGCGCAAGCGAGCGCGATAATGTCGAAAAAAGTAATTCCACTTGTATGATGATTTCATCAAATTGCATACTTTCCAAAAAAAGATTGGTAAAGCTCACCAGATAATTTCCAGGACGAGAAAACTCGTGTAATATTCGAAAATCCCAAGGCTTTATCGGTTGAATGACACGACACTGTCGCCACTTTGCTAAACCTAATGTCATAATATCTTCGGCAAATACCGCATCGAAAATCGTTGTGGATTTTTGCAAATTTAATTCACCATTTCCCCAAAACCACAGTGCATCAATCGTTGGCTGCCTGCGAGCACGACGGGCTTGGTTTATCGCACAATTTTGCAGAAGCATTTGCACTTCTGTAAATAATTGCAGCCAAAATTTTCGGTCATCCCCGCGCGGAAAATAATCTATTAAAGATTTTCCAAGAAAATCGTCCGGCGAAAAAGTCGAAAGCCGTGGTTCCGTAGGACACTGCAAATACCAACGTGTTGTCGACGGCATGTGCAACTGAAAATTAAATTCCGCCAATAACGGCTGCAAAATTTTCGCTACTTCATGCATTTCTTCCGCCGTTAATACTAACGGTGGTTGATTAAGATGGTACACCTGTGCAAGATCAACGGTAAGATGAATAGGATCGGCACGTAACCAATGGGGCGATATCTGCAAACCGTCCGCAATAGCGGTTATTGCAGCGATCGGTAAAGCATCCGGAACGACATCACACCATAATTTAAATTTCACGGCCTCATTTGAATAGGGATGTAAATACCTTTTAGCACGCCGCAAAAATGGCTGGCATGCTTTAGGAAGTTTACCGCTCGTTTTCAAACGTTGCATTTCATCGGCTAAACCGGGTAATACAAGCGTTACCTCTACCTCTTTCACCACACGCTATCCTCTTTGAATCGAAGCATATGAAATCCGAGTTCGGAGTTTATATTAAATCTAATCGATGTGAAAAGTGAAAATACGTAGCATTACTTCTAATGTTAATTTAATATAACTTCATTATACTTTTGCCTTATTCAACTTAGAGGCAATAATGATTGACGATTTTTTCACCACCCCCTTTCCCCTTTTAAACATCGATGATGATTTTCTCCTCAGGGAACAAGAGGTTAAAGATTCAGTGGCTTTTTTGAGCTATTATTCAGACCCTCATGTTGGACAACACATCCTGGCGACCAAACCTCAAACATTAGTGGATGCAACCGCCGAAATTCATTACTGTCGTAGCCTTTTCCAGTATAAAAAAGGGATCTATTGGGCGTTGGCACGCAAAAGTGATGATCAAATGATCGGTGCCATTGGCGTTTACATCAATACTTACCACAGTCGTGGGGAAATTTGCTACGATTTGAACTTCGACTACTGGAATCGCGGTATCATGACGAAAGCGATGCAAACGGCAATAACTTACTGTTTCCGCGGTATTGGACTGATACGACTCGAAGCGATCACCCTTGCCGCCAATGTTTCTTCGATTGCTTTACTGAAAAAATTAGATTTTCATTATGAGGGCACTCTCAAAAAATATCGCTATTACAATGAAAACTTCCACGATATTGAGCTCTATGCCCGCATCGCCCCTAAAGGAAGGGTTGAAAAACTTTTATGAGCCACTTAGAACGTATATCGTTAACTATAGCTTTTCAGATAAATATTTTGGTGAAAATGATCGTGCCATTAGAAGCCA
>Ga0155588_1018_pt1 | contig 10449 bp, 12 predicted proteins | sample RifCSPhighO2_12_FD_107245 | JGI IMG/M metagenome (GOLD analysis project Ga0155588, IMG submission 107245) | Gammaproteobacteria bacterium RIFCSPHIGHO2_12_FULL_41_15
AGTGATGGCATTGAGGAAATTACAAAAGGAACGTTGCGCGCACGAAAAGAAGTTCGGCAATTAGCTTGTGTTATTAAAGGCACTACCCAAGAAGTTGATCCCCATCGCTTACCAGAAGGGGTTACCCGTGATGGCATTGAGGAAATTACAAAAGGAACGTTATACGTACGAAAAAGAAATCGAAAACGAAAAAAGAATCAAAGCAATACTGACAACATCGACAACGTCGAAAAACGACCGAAAAATCAAATTTATGAAAATAATGGCCGCAATATAGAATCGATTGATACATCATATTTTCCTCACGAAGTAGTCGTTAAACAAGAACCTTGCGAATTAAACACAATACCTTCCTTACCCCCTCTTTCATTCAACGAATTACGTGAGGTCGCTAAAATTTTGCGAGGAAACAGCATCGCCGAAAACAATTGTTCAAAATATACGATGGCTTTTATGGAGTACTTTAGCACAAGGGAAAAACCCCATGGATCCGCATCTTCTGAACCATCAACACGAGATGATTTTTCCGTTTGTATAAAAACGGAAGGAAAATACATATTACGCAGTGAAATCTTGCGTGAACACCCATTTTTTCCTTGTAATGAAGTTCCCATAGAAAACTCAGAAGGAGTGATTGATGTGGACGATCCACAAGTAGCTGAAGAAGTGGATTATTATGTACAAGCATCTTGTGATATTCAATTGTTGGAAAAAACCTTAAAAAGCTATGCAGAAGCAAATGAAAAACAAGAATCCTATGGGATTATCAATTTTGCACACCCTATCAAAGCAGGGTGTGCAGGTCACTCCGTTAATTATTATGCTACTCCTGCCGAAGTTTATTTAATTGATTGCCAATTGATTTATCATGCTCAAGGTGAGGCCGTCTTTCCTATAAAAGATTTAAAAAACTATTATTGTTTTGAAGGAGACGATCAAAGGCAAAAAGACTATGGATTAAAAATGTTCCAAAAACTTGTTTTTATTGCACCCCATGTGGATACGATAGTAGAGTCATCCAATGTATTGAATCGATCTAGTAATCAAATGTCTGACGCACAGATTGCTGCTACTATTGGTATTTTCGGTGGAAAAAATATTGAAGAGATCAACACACTAGCCTTAATTAAGGCACCGACCATATGAAAAAAACTAAAACAGGTTGTTGTTAATCGCTCATGCAGTACTATGTACCTATCTTGTGTGAGCTTCATGCTTTATTGCTTGGGCCACCCAGCTGTTTAAGCTTATACCAGCTTCTTTAGCAGCAATATAGGCTTCTCGATGTAACTCGGGGTCCAGTCGAACGTTAAATTTACCAGAAAATGGTCGTTCAGGTGATTCCCCTCGTTTTTTACAAAATGCTATGTAATCTTCAATAGAATCTATAAATGCTTTTTTAATTTCTTTAACATTTTTACCTTGGAATGTAATAACATCACGAGTATTGATCACTTCGCCGTGGAAGATCTCGGCTTCTTCATCAAATTCAACATACCCTATGAAATCTTTGTACTTCAACATAACTTTACCCCTGCTGCTATTAAAAAACGTTTCATAGATATGACGGCACCTTTGTCAGTTTCTTTACGTGGATGTGGTCTGTGGAACACAGCCCGACAGCCATTTAAAGCGATCCGGACTCGTGATCCGCTGCCTTCCGATATCTCAGCACCCAGTGCCTTCAGCAACGTTTCAATGTCTTTCCATGCAATGCTTGACTGTACTGGCACAGCAAAGAGAGCATTGAGAGTGGTTTGATGCTTCTTATTGAGCATTATAGCATGGTATCACATTCTAGTACCATTGGAATAGACTTCTTTATACTAGGTGAGGAGGAGGGGATCTCCAGCAGCCTGCGCGGGAAACCCGCGCGACGGCGATTCAAGGGGAGCGAACGCCCGCTCCCCTTGAAAAACCCCACGCGTAAGGTACCCGCGGCAAGCCACGGGGTATGTATGAATAAATACCCTCCTATGTACCCCAATCCCGGTATAGGTTGACTCCCGTTATTTTCATACAATATTTTTTTCAATCGATAGATAGGGAGAAAGCTGATGACAGCTCGTTACCGGATTAAGTCACTAAATTTATTAAAATTTTTGCTGACAGTAGAAGAAGTGGGTGTGCCAGGAGAATTTCGGCTATTGTTAAACGAATTACTGACTCGTTCTCAGATATGGCGTGAGCTAAATACGAAAGACGCAGAGCGCATTTTAGCGCTTAGTAAGTTACTTTCGCTTGAGTCATTACACCCAAAAAGTGATCATGCTCATTGAGTGGGTTGAGTGTAGCTTGGGGCAAGGATTTTAAATAACGATCGTTGCCTTTGACTACCATCTGTTTGAGTTGAGGCTTGGATTCTCCTGGTGAGCGCACCAGCACAAAATTGCGATGCTCAGGTTTTCGATTGGGTTCTACGATGAAAGTAGTACCTTCGGGAAAGAGGGGTTCTAATGAGGTGTCGTGAATTTTCAGGCTGTATGCAAGATGACTCACATTGATATCTGTGGTTACATAGGTGGCGTTTTTGGTTTTAGTTTGGGTAGCTGAAGACTCTGGCCAAACGATGGCTTCTTCCCAACTGAGTAGTGGCACCTTTTTCCACCCTTCGTGTTCAGTGTTGACGCGCAATGGGGTTTCTTCGTTCGGCAGAGGTATTTCACCGATGAGCTGACTGACAGTGATCATGAAATAACGCGAAATAGGTTGAATAGTGGCCAGTTTAGGATTGGTATTTTGCCCGGTAGACAATCGGTGGATGATAGGTTGTGCAATGCCTGTTCTTCTTGCCAACTCACTGGCATTGATCTGCGAAGCAGACATGAGTATTTTCATGTTAGCGCTGAGTGAAGTCATGGCTATATCCTTAGTCTACAAAATTACCCTACCCAAATTATGCATAACCTGGCGATCATTCTCAATTCTTATTAAACACTTAGGGATTATTTAATATTTCGTTAATATTTGACAGGCCAGAATCAATGTCTTAAAGTATTTTTTTGCTTTTTTCCCATTTCCCTTTTACAGTGACAATGATAAGGAGTGATTCAATGACTGCATCGTACGGAAAAGTGGCGGCTTTATGGAATGATATTCTGAAAGCCATTAACGATAAAAAAAATAACCCACGTCGATTTCAACAAGTACTCATCGGAGCAAAACCCAAGCGATTGAGCATGCGCCGGCATGTTACCTCAGAAATAAAATGGTCTCGTCACAAAGAAGAAAACGGTTATCATTTAGGTGAACCTTTTTCGGACGTTTATTTTACTCATCGGGAAGCGCAGTGTATGGTGTTGCTTATTCAAGGTTATACTAACAATGTCGTTGCACGCTTTCTTCACTTATCTCCACGGACGATTGAGTTTTACATCAAAAATATGCGTCAAAAAACGGGCTGCGCAAGCAAGTCTCACTTAATTAAAAGCATTTTGAAAACGAAATTTTTAGAAACGGTGGATTTTTCTGTTCAAGATATTATTATGTAGTTCTTGGGATAGGGTTATGAATGAATGGGATATCATTGAACGTTTTTTTCATCGTCCTCCACGATCACCACAGGTAATTTTGGGTGTGGGTGATGATGCGGCAGTGATGGATGTCCCGAAAAATCATCACTGGGTGACATCAGTGGATACTTTGGTGGAGGGGACGCATTTTTTTCCCCATGCACCGCCAGCGGAGCTGGGATATAAGTCATTGGCTATCAGTTTAAGTGATTTGGCAGCCATGGGGGCAGAACCTGATACCGTGTTATTGGCGCTTACGTTGCCTGAGGCAGATGAGGCGTGGTTGCAGCTTTTTTCGCAAGGGTTTTTTTCTTTGATGGAGGAATATCAGCTATCGCTGATCGGCGGAAACATCGCGCGAGGACCACTCAATATCAGCACGATAGTCCACGGGTGGGTTCCCAAAAATCAGGCGATACGTCGCAGTACAGCTGTGGCAGGTGATTCTATTTATATAACAGGTTCTCTGGGAGATGCGGGGCTGGCTTTAGACTTGATGAGGCGAGGGGGGGATGTTCCGGTGGCGTTGTCTCAGCGGTTTTATCGGCCGACACCCAGAGTGTTAGAGGGCCTTGCGTTACGAGGTTTAGCCAGCGCTGCCATCGACATTTCCGATGGATTGGCGGCGGATTTACATAAACTCTTGCAAGCGAGTCGTCTTGGTGCTGTGATTCAAGTAGAAAAATTACCGTTGTCACGTGTACTGCAACAACACTGCCGTGAGGCAGTGACACAACGATACTATGCGTTGACAGCTGGCGAAGATTACGAACTTTGTTTTACGGTATCTCCTGATCACCGGAAACAAGTAGAGGCGGCATTAGCGCCTTTTTCCTGCGGGTTTCATTGTATTGGGGAAGTAACGCGATCACTCGGGTTACACATTCGGGATGCCCAAGGGAATCCCTTTCCAATCACACACACGGGGTACGAGCATTTTTCATGAAGATCGAAAAAGTTCCTGATAGCATCTGGGTGAATCCCATTCATTTTATTGCTTGTGGTTTTGGTGCGGGCGCATTTCCTTGGGCTCCAGGGACGGTGGGCACGTTAGTGGGGGTGGCGTTCTATTTTGTGTTGCATCATTTGGCTTGGTGGCTTTATTTAGCGATCACCATCATTTTATTTCTGTGGGGAGTCTTTATTTGTGGAAGAACCAATCGCGATTGGGGTACTCAAGATCATCCTGCGGCTGTGTGGGATGAAATCGTCGGCTTTCTGATCGTGATGGTAGCGGTTCCAAGCCGGTGGTATTGGGTTGTTTTGGGTTTTTTGTTGTTCCGATTATTCGATATTTGGAAGCCTTGGCCCATCCGTTGGGTTGATCGGCATGTGCACGGCGGATGGGGGGTTATGTTAGATGATGCTATCGCGGCTATTTTTTCTTGGGTCTTGGTGCAGCTGGCTGTGGGGGCGGCGACTTTTTCTTTGTGAAATGTGCATGCCACGCACCTCAGTGCGGGGCATGAATGGGTCACTCATGCAAATAGGGGGGGTAGCCGCCTTCTTTTTCCCTCGCGATCCACGCCATCTCATGGCGCCAAATAGGGGTTATTTTATTGCTAATTGGCGGATATGATGTATAATTCTAATGCCAAATAGCTAATTAAAACCCATTATTTGGCGAAAGGGAGTAACGGGGATCGAGTTAATGCATCCAGAAGTCATCAAAGAAAATATCCATTTTATTGGTCGCGAAGAAGAACGTGGACGTTTGGCTAAGTTAGATGCAGAAAAAGGTTCTAAAATCCTCATTGTTTATGGACGTCGTCGCGTTGGTAAAACTGAACTGTTAGAACAGTTTTTTCGTCATCGAAATATTCTTAAGTTTGAGGGTCTAGAAGGGCAATCTGATGAGAGGCAACGACAGCACGTGATGGAGCAGCTAGCAAAATATACCGACGAACCGTTGTTAAAAAAAATAGAATATAAGCATTGGATAGAGGTATTTGAATGCATAGCTCGATACGTCATTGAAGGAGAATGGACTGTTTATTTTGAAGAAATTCAGTGGTTGGCGAATTATAAACATGATTTTATTGCAGAATTAAAGCATGTTTGGGATAACCAATTAAGGCGAAACGATAAGTTGTTATTAATTTTATGCGGATCATCGCCATCGTTTGTGATTAACAAAATTCTTCATTCCAAAGCGTTGCATAATCGCTCGCTGAATGAATTACTGTTACGAGAGTTTAATCCCATCACCACAGCCAAATTTCTCAAAGGGAAATCCAAGAATGAAATTTTAGATGCTTATTTGACTATCGGTGGCATGCCAGAATATTTATTGCGAATGAAAAAGCATTCTTCTACATTGATAAGCATCGTTAACGAATCCTTTAAAGAAGGGGGTTTCTTTTTACATGAATACAAGCGGGTATTTACGAGCAGCCTTGGTAAAACTGAGTATGCTCAGAAAATCATCGAATTTCTGAGCCGACGCCGCTTTGCCACGCGCGATGAAATTTTATCTCACTTGAAATTAACGTCCGGCGGAGGAGTCACTGATCTACTGAATGATTTAGAGCAATGTGGCTTTATATCAAAATATACTCCCTATTATTTAGAGAAAGATAGTTTACTTTGCCGCTATTGCATTACAGATGCTTATTTACAATTTTATTTTAAATTCATTAAACCTTTAACAAAGCGTATTTTAAGTGGTGAGTATAATCGAGAGCCAATGAGAGCTTTAAACATAGATTCCTATTATAAATGGTTGGGTTACGCTTTTGAGCGGGTTTGTCGCAAATATCATTATGTTATCGCGCGAATCCTTGGTTTTTCAGGTGTGGATTATCAATTTGGTACCTATTTTAATCGTCAATCTCAATTCGATGCGCCTGGTTACCAACTAGATCTCGTATTTGCGCGTAAAGATAAGGTCTATACGATATGTGAAATGAAATATTTACAAACAAAAGTAAGTCATAAAGTTATTGAAGAAATGGCAAGAAAGCTTGAATACTTTCCACCCGCCGAGAAACATACGATACAGAAAGTCTTGGTGGCGCCGCAGGGCGCCAGTGAAACGGTGATCAATCAGCACTATTTCGATCGTATTATTACCATGGATGAACTATTTAATGAAAACTACTGGAGGTGTTGATTAATTTTAGTAGGTATCCCCTATCTTACACGCAGGCGAGACGGAAGGATCTCATGGATGAATGGGAGATCCCCCCTCCGGCGATACTTAGGGTTCGGTGTTCCCAGTTGAGGATCCGTTGGGTTGATCGGCATGTGCACGGCGGATGGGGGGTCATGGTAGATGATGCTATCGCGGCTATTTTTTCTTGGGTCTTGGTGCAGCTGGCTGTGGGGGCGGCGACTTTTTCTTTATTGCTGAAACCCATCTAGCGTCAAAAAGACATGGGTAAACTAAAAACTATCATCAGACATTCTTTGAAAACTGGCGCGATTTTAAAATCTGCGCCATAATAATGGCACAGTTGTCCCCAAAACGGCGCCATCTTATGTCATTGCTTGAACAAGTACTAAAAAGCATCACGCAAGCATCTACCCGCGGATGCGCTCTCATTGACCTTTTGAGTACACATCCTAATGTTACTCGGCGAACCATGCAACGCTGGATTAGCCAGCTCGTTCAGGAAAATAAAGTAATTGCAGAAGGAGCAGGACGAGCCAGACGTTATTATATTGTCAATACTTCTGCTGTTGAAGATACGTTCCCACATTACATTCCATTATCACCAGATAGCCAAGAGATACTTGCCTACATTGATCAACCTCTCATGGCACGTAAACCCACCAGTTATCAGCGTGACTTTTTAGATGCCTACCAACCCAATCAAACGTGGTATCTCTCTGAACCATTGCGACTGCAATTGTATAACATGGGAATGATTGGAGAAGGTAATTTCCCTACGGGTACTTATGGCCGAGTACTTTTAAATCGACTGTTAATCGATTTATCATGGGCATCTAGTCACTTAGAAGGTAATACGTATTCTCGATTAGACACCCGCAAGCTCATTGAGTATGGCACCGTTGCTCAAGGTAAGGCAGTCATTGAAACACAAATGATTCTAAACCATAAAGCAGCTATTGAATTTTTAATAGAAAATGTAGAATCCATTGGTTTCGATCGTTACACCATTTTCAATTTACATAGTCTGCTATCAGAAAATTTATTATCTAACCCATCGGATGAAGGTCGTGTCCGACAACAACCTGTGGAAATTGGAAAAAGTGTTTATCGTCCACTTTCCATACCAGCACAAATCAGCGAAATATTTGATATCGTGTTGAATAAAACAAAAATTATCAATGATCCCTTCGAACAAGCTTTTTTTATCATGGTGCATTTACCCTATCTGCAACCTTTTGTTGATATCAACAAACGTACCTCTCGTCTTGGTGCTAATATACCTTTGATACAAAATAGGTTATGTCCACTCACTTTTCTGGATGTTTCAGAACAAGCTTATACTCGCGCTATTCTTGGTGTCTATGAAATGACTCGCATTGACTTATTGCGTGACTTGTTTGTATGGGCTTATGAACGTTCAACACAAGAATATCTCGCTATTCAACAAAATGTAGCCAAACCGTCTCCTTTGCGACTTACCTATCGCGATTTTATTAAAGAAACAATTTATAATATTGTTACACATCCTAAAAAACCGCCACTTGCTGTGATTGAACAGGCTATAACACAAATCAAAAAATCTGATCAATACGTTGTAAAGTCACTTATTTCAGAAGAATTACGACGATTACATGAAGGTGTTTTAGCTCGTTATGGTTTACGCCTTTCAGAGTTTTTAGCCTGGAAAGCCGAACAACACGAGACAACCTAAATAGTCGTCAAACGTTTGCGATTTGCGCTATCTCACGGCGCCAAATAGGGGTTATTTTATTGCCAATTGGCGGATATGATGTATGCTGACACGCAGGCGAGACGGAAGGATCTCGTGGATGAATGAGAGATCCATCCCCTCGTGATACTTGGGGTTCGGGATTCCCAGCTGAGGATAGGCATATTTCCTGTATTATTAACGTAGGATATTAAAAATACGGGAATTTTATGACTTATCTCAAGCGTGTGGCACAGAGCACCCTGCACCGATTTTTATCTATTTTTCCTATTGTAGGGGTCATGTAAAAAATATTGCAAAGAGCATTGTACCGGATATCTGCTTTATAACGGCGATGAATTTCCCTATCATGGAAATATTCGAATTATCCATTACACAGACTATTTGCAGATGGAGGTTTGATGAGAGACTGTTGTCCACCCGTTGCGTAGAGCCTATATACCATTGTTCTTGGTGTGAGTCAAGTGATACAATTAGATAATTCTACAACCTCTACAGCACGTTTCTTCTTGGTGATACCCATATAATGGAGTTTTATCGCTTTCTCCAGCCACAGGCCACAGCGAGCTTGTTTTTTGGGTTTTGTTTTTAACATGAGGTTGGTGTATTGAATATTCTTCGATTAACCTGTTTTTAACATGACGTATGTCTTCAACGTTTTCTGAATTTAATTGTATCGCACGATCACAGTCAGCAATGGCTGCTGGGTAGTTTCCTAGCTCACGGTTCTCGTGTTGTCGCAACAGGATGATATCAATCATGTTAGGCTCTAATGCTAATGCTTTATTACAATCGGCAATGGCGCCTAGATGATCTTCCAATGCACTTCTCGAGACAGCACGACCCAGCAACGGTAATGGGTCTTGACTATCTAATTCTATTACTTTATTAAAATCCGTGATTGCAGTCTCATGTTGGTTCAACTGTTGTTTTGCACGAGCACGGTTGAACAGTATTTTAAAAAGCACCATGGGGTTGTTATTTTTCTTGAGATGAATAGCTTGATCGAAATCATCGATGGCACCTTGATGGTCGTTTAATTGCTGTTTTGCGTTACCGCGATACCAAAATGCAACTGCGCTGTAGGGATCTAATGTGATTGCCGCGTTGCAATCGGCGATAGCATCTGCATATTTTGTGAGAAAAAATTTTGCATCCGCACGACCTAAAAACATGGATGCGCACATAGAATGGGATTGACTTAATGATAACAAGCTTATTGCAGTATCAAAATCTGCAATGGCATCTTGATAATTGCTACTATTTTGATGTGCTAATTCTAGTTTAGCTTGTGCGCGCAAGCTAAATGCATCTTCCTCATTTGAGTTTAATTTTATTGCCTCATCGCAAGCAGTAATAGCGCCGAGCAAATCTTGATTGTTATAATTTTCAAAGGCTTGACTAGTGTAATCTAACGCGGTCAATGGCATGCGAGTGCGGCTCCCTGTTGTTCCACATTATCCTAAAAAATAAGGGAACAATTTTAGGGGGTTCTGCTATTGACGTCAAGCCGAAATTTTGTATCCAACAAAAGCATTCGTATCTGGAATATCCATCCTACGAACAATAGGCTTTGAGTGATCGAGTCCGCTATCGATAGATTAGCTTTGATGACCTCAAGGATATCAACTATACTCAGTTCACTTGAAGTTGCAAATATTGGCAACTTCCGGTGGAGTAGGTATGTCGTGGCGAGTCAATCCATTAGCTTGGCAGTGAGTTATGCCAGAATCACAGCGTTGTATTACTGCTACAGAAAGGTGTAATACCTTCATCGATATATTGGCGGGCTTCTTTTTTTTGGCGGTAGGCAGTTACTGTTTGAAAGTGGCTTCTGCTTTGGAAGGAGATGCCAAGCGTGTGTTGACCAATCTATTGGGTGTATACGCCATCTTAGCAGCTATCTATCTCTGGGTGCGAGTGTGCGCTGATAACACACAGCGTGTCGATCAAAGCTTGTTGAACGAAGCAACCCCCAGTCTTCGTCGAGTTCTTTAACGAATTTTTTAAGATTTAATCACATCCCGTTTTCCAGGCCCTGTGTACCATTGGCGGGGGCGGGCGAGACGATGTTGGGGATCATCCAGCATTTC
>Ga0155588_1065_pt3 | contig 10343 bp, 10 predicted proteins | sample RifCSPhighO2_12_FD_107245 | JGI IMG/M metagenome (GOLD analysis project Ga0155588, IMG submission 107245) | Gammaproteobacteria bacterium RIFCSPHIGHO2_12_FULL_41_15
TCCTTATCTTTACAATAAGTTAATAGAAAGTTAAGTACTTTACGAAACGGGTATTTCGCATTATAAAAACCAATTTCCATGTGAATAGCCCTATGTTACTATGAGGATAGGTACATTTTATGTCATCTGATGCTATTTCGCCATGTTTACCAAGGTGAACACTTGATTCAATTACCACTGCCCAATGTACTGATCATCATGGCGCTGATATATGCGCTGTTGGGGGGTATTAGTGGTTGGGTTTTCATTGCTAAACGCTTTCAAGCACACAGAAATTTTACAGAACTCACTCAGAGGATCAAGACATTTTGGGTGATTGTTATTGTGCTCAGTTTCTCTTTATTCATGAGTACTCGGCTTGCTATCGTGTTTTGGGCCATGGTGAGTTACTTAGCGCTCAAAGAATATTTCACCATTATTCCAACACGAGCCGTTGATCGTCGTATTCTATTTTGGGCTTATCTTTCCATTCCACTCCAATATTATTGGATTGCAACGAACTGGTACGGCATGTTTATCATTTTTATTCCCGTTTATGTTTTTCTTTTTATGCCATTGCGCATGGTCATTTTGGGTGATACCAGGGGTTTTTTACGCTCCGTAGGCACCTTACACTGGGGCGTCATGATGATGGTTTATTGCATGAGCTATCTTGCTGCACTTTATATGCTAACACCCAATAATAACCCACAAGCAGGCGTACAAGGACTCATACTTTACCTATTATTTTTAAATCAATTTAATGATGCGGCACAATTTTTTTGGGGGAAAAAATTTGGAAAACATAAAATCATTCCTTCTGTCAGCCCTAATAAAACAATCGAAGGTTTCGTTGGCGGTATTATTACAACTTCTATTCTTGCTGTACTGCTTGCACCTTATTTAACACCAGTGAATTTTTATCACGCTATCTTCTTGGGTATATTGATTGCAGTTGCTGGATTTATTGGTGATGTGACAATGTCGGCTTTAAAGCGTGATCTCTGTCTGAAAGACACTGGACAGTTATTGCCAGGCCATGGGGGCATCTTGGATCGAATCGATAGTCTTTTGTTTACTACACCTCTTTATTTTCACTTTATTCACTATTTCTATTATTAAATATGAATAAGTTGCTCCGCTATCTTTTTTTCTTGGTGTTAGTAAGGCCGGTGGTGTTATTGTTGTTGGGAGTCAATGTCCATCATCGGCACCGACTCCCCCAACAAGGGCCCGCCATCATCATAGCGAATCACAACAGTCACCTAGACACGCTAATACTCATGAATCTTTTCCCTTATCGCTTGCTGCCTTTTCTCAGACCGGTAGCCGCTGCCGATTATTTTCTACGTAATCGATTCCTGGCTTGGTTTTCTAAACACATTATCGGCATTATACCCATCACAAGATCTCGCTCAACACAGAACGTCGATCCACTGAAAGAAATTTCTCAAGCACTTTTGCAAAAGGAGATTGTCATTTTTTATCCGGAAGGGACCCGAGGAGAACCGGAACAGCTTGCTCAATTTAAATCGGGCATTGCCCATCTGGCCAGTCGACATCCTGACATTCCTATTTTTCCTGTGTTTCTATATGGTGCAGGAAAAGCGCTCCCGAAGGGAGAAGCGTTATTAGTTCCCTTTGTCATCGATATCCAAATTGGCAACCCACTCTCATGGAGCGGTGATAAGCATCAATTTATCGAAATATTAGAACATGTTTTTGCTGATTTTGCGGACAAGGTAAAGCAGCAGGATTTCTAAGAGCCTGTTTAAGGGCACCGTAGCGCAGTTTACATAGAAGTAAATGAGCAACGGCGCACAAAAAATCGATGGTTTATGGCCAAGATAGGAGATTTTAAACAGACTCTAAACCCCTTCCCGGCGAACTTCATCCGAACTGAAGCCTTCTTTGGCCACCCATACTTTGACAGGCTCGGTGACACTGGCCTGATAAGTTTCTTTGATGAATAAAGTCATCACAGCAGCGATGAGTAAGCCGACCGGTAATAAACTCAGGGCGATGGTATACAATTCTCCCCCGTAAACGCGAATGCCGTTTTCTGTGGTTCCCTGCCACAATCCATCTAAAATGTTACCCACAATCGGTTGAAACACAAAGCCACCCATCATAATTAAAAAATTGGCAAACGCTACCGCCGTTCCAGAAATGTGATGTGGATTGTTTTCTTTACTCAGCGTAAAACACAGGGGATGGGGTCCGCAGCATAATCCAAAGAAAAATAACAATACATAAATCAAATATAAAGACATACCCGGAATAAATAAAATAGCACAAGCAATAACAAAAGATCCAACCCCAGAAACTAACAAGGGTTTTTTCCGTGATCCAATGACATCTGAAATGGCACAACTGATAAAACTGGAACAAATCCATCCAGATAACATAATAGAAACACCTAACGCCGCTTCTTCAGGAGTGAAATGCTGTACATATCGCAAATAAGGGATCGCCCAAACATCTAAAAACACAGACGCTGGCAGATAAAGCAACGCTCCGACAATACCGATCAACCACATTTGTTTGTTTTTAATCATTAAAAGTAAATACTGCCATAATTGTCGAAAATTCATAGCGTGAGATTCTTCCAGTACTTTCATTGTCCCTGTTGTCGTACGTGATTTATCTTTGATGACAAAAAATATTAATACCAGCAAAATAGCGCCTATTGATAAAGGAAAATACATCGCTTGTTTAAACCCATTCATAGCGATACTGTGAGTTAAATAGATATCCGTAAAAATGGCAGCAATCATGCCACAGCCCGTAACCAGCCCTGCGGCTGTCGCAAAAAATCGTGGTGGTAACCACGTGCTTGCTAATTTGAGCGCGGTAACGTATGCGAATGCCGCGCCAAATCCCACCAACAACCGTCCTATCAAAGCCAATGACAAATCTTTCACAGAAGCAAAAAGCAAAATCCCTAACATGGCCATGGTACAAGCAAACAGTAAGGACCGCCGCGGACCAATCCGATCCACAGAAACTCCTACCGGTAACTGCATAGGCGCATAAATAAAATAATAAAATGACGTGAGTAATCCAAATCCACTGGCAGTGATATTAAAATACCCGAGTAATTGTGGTTCCATTACGCTAGGATAAACGCGTAACAAATAAGCGAAGCAATAATAAAGTACGCCCGTTGCAAAAATCGCCCAAGCCATGATGGCGACACGTGATGGGTTTGCGGTTTTTTTACTGATCGCGGATTCCGTTGTCAATACAGGTGATCCCAATTCCACTTCTTGTTCTTGATTGTCCATAGAGAATTTCCTTTTGAGTGAAATTTAATTAACGATGTTAATACCGCTCGTTATTGAAAGTTTACTTATTCATGTTTTGGTAAAAGCATTACCCTGGTATCCAACATTATTCCCATTTCCAGTGTCTGCTTCAATCGTTCGATGGGCAGAAACTCTCGTGTCAAGAAGGCGTAATGTATACCATGGTAGTGGCCAACCATCAATTTTATTCAAGCTTTCATGGTGGGCAATAGTTCCTTCCCATTCTGGCATTAATCTATTTCTAATGATTCTTTGTAAATCACGCTTATCGATAACCAAGCTGGGTATCAAGCCCTGATGCTCATGACTTGGAGAAGAAGTTCTTGCGCGAATCCGCTTCAGCAAGAATTCTTGTACGTGACTATAACAGATGAACCTCGGCAAAACATTCACAAAATAGGATGCTGCAGCTGTACTATTAACAAATACACCCGCATAAAGTTGTGCAAGATAGGGATATATCGTAGTAAGACATTGCGCCACACCATAAAATTCTTTCTCTAGATCGATGTTCTGAGCTTCGAAACCCATACCTGCTCCCGACTGCCATGCATGGTACATAAAGCCACAAAAAAAGACGCCAACGAACAAGAGACGGGCAATATTGGCGAAATGACTTCCCTGAGGATTATACATGGCTGCCAACATGCGCCCCAAAAAGTCACGAAAAACCTGTGAAAAGAACCGAGCTCCCATCATTGCATAAAAGATAATATTAATTAGCATGGTCACATTTTTTAGTATCGCATTTTGCCCCAAACCAAAATATATATGGTCCCATCCATTTTTTGCGGTTTTATGCCAAACAGGCACTGTCACAACGGCCCCCGCAAAAAACACCAGTGATACGATTCGAGATATCTGTGACATCCGTAAATAATTACGCTGTCCAAACGACAATGGTAATTTGGATAATTGCCGTTGACGTACAGAGTTAATTTCTTCGATAATTTTTTCTACCTGTTCCGCTGAATTCATAATATCGCCTGTTGAACTTCCCGATGTGAGATTAAATCGGAACCCAGGATACCGATCGACCGCTTTTTTAAATGCTTCACGTCTAAAATTTTCTGGTTCTCTTCGTAGCTTGCGAATTTTACATAAATCATAAATATCACTGATAAGAGCGACTGTCCCACTGCTTCGAGTGCTTAACATATAGATAAACATGGTTAAGGCGCCAGTAAGCTGGAAAATATTATTTCGGTAAATCCCACCGGCACCATCATAGCCTAAAGTCAGTCCCGAAATCGCAGGAAACGAACCCAAAAATAAACCTAAGAGATTAATAGGTTTTTGCGCAAGCTCTGATAAAAATGACAAATACGAATAAATAAAATTGCTTCCTGTCGGGAAATTCAGATCAAATGAAGCGATGGCATCGGAAAGCTCATGGTGGCGACGAAAAGACAAACCAAAATAAAGAGAAGCTACAAATAAAGCATAAAAGAATATGACAAGGTTGCGAACAAGTTTGACTGCGCTTTTAATATTCATACTCTACCACTGGACAAAAAAAAGATTGTTCGTATCCGAAAGGAAAGGTCTATTTTTGTACTCTTACAGCGAGAACATCACATTTCGCGCTATGCAAAATCGCATTGGCGGTAGACCCCAACAACAAACGGACCCCATGTCGTCCATGACTACCCACCACGATCAAATCAGCTGGCAACCGCTCGGCTTCCTCCAGAATCACAAATTTGGCGGGTCCCACCTTAACGAGTTGCCTTGCCTCAGGAATATTCAATTGATTTCCTAGATCAGACATCGTTTTGCGCGCCTCCTCTAACAGCATTTCTTCTACATCTACCCCAGCTGAAACACCATAAGCGACACCAAAACTACTTAAATGTTCAACTGCGTGTAAAAGATACAATTGCGACTGTTCCTGTGTAGTTACTTCTTGAGCTTTTTCTATCAACAAGGTGTCATTTTCTGGAAGCAGTTCGAGAGCCAGTAAGATCCTTTGGTACTCGCGCATAACAATACCCTTTTTCAAACAAGCAAAAAAACGTCTGCGGGAATTATAGTGAGAAGAAGAGGATTTCGCTAGGGGTTTTTCTGTGTGTATCTTGGTGGAAAAAGAAGGGAAACGAAATCGTGTGGAAGATGTGCACAAAGGAAAGAGAAGAAAGAGGAACAAAAGAGAACTTATACACAAGAAAAGGAAATATTAACCTGTTGAAAACAATAGAGAAACAGGGAAACAAGGGTAAAAGCAGGTTCTATAACTATTAATACTATCTTAAAATTCAATATAAGAAGTAATAGTCGCAGAAAAAACAGGTTAAAAATTCCCTTCCTTACGGAACCTTTATTTTAAATATCCTTGAAGGTTATTCCCCCCTTTCCTTCTTTATCCACAGAGAAGATTTGACATCCACAGAACCCCTACTATATGATTCCTCCTCCCCTATTCCATAGGGTTCCTTTAAGAGGTCATGAAACCCATGAAAAGAACTTTTCAACCTAACCGGTTACGACGTAGTCGCACACATGGGTTTCGTGCCAGAATGAGCTCTCCCGGTGGCCGTATCGTACTCAATAGACGTCGCGCCAAAGGGAGAAAGGTTATTTGTGTTTGAGAAAATACCAGTTTTCAAAAAAACTTAAACTCAGTCGCCCCGAACATTTTCGTCTTGTTTTTAGTTCTGGGAAAAGACTGTTTGGGCACTTCTTTGTCCTTGTCTATAGACCCAATTCACTGGGATATCCTCGACTGGGAGTGGTGCTTCGTAAATCTGTTTTTCGGACTTCGGTGAAGCGGAATTTAGTACGAAGAGTCGTTCAAGAACTCTTCCGGTTGCGTCGAGAGGAGTTACTGTCCTATGATGTTATTTTTGTTTCACAAGCCGCAGCCCAAAAAGCCAGCCGACAAGAGTGGCAACAATGTATCGAAAACCTGTGGACACAATTAGTCTCTGCATCCGCCGGATTTGTGTCAGTCTAATACAACTCTATCGCTGCCTGATAAGCCCTTTTTTAGGCGAGTGTTGTCGTTTTTTCCCATCGTGTTCCAGCTATGCGATGACATCAATAATACGTTTTGGTCTTTTCCGTGGCGGTATGTTGACTATTTTCCGCTTGTTACGTTGCCATCCTTGGCATCCAGGAGGGTATGACCCTGTTCCCCATTCCAAAGGACATCTACATGGATCCTAAACGTTTGCTACTGTATCTTGCTACTGGCTTGCTCGGGTTTTCCTTGACGTTGGCATGGCTTAAAGATTATCCACCTCAAGGGCCACGTCCTGTACAGATAACACAGGAACAGACAACAGAAGGCAATAAAACAGACAATTATGTTCCTTCCAGCTATACGCCAGGTGCCAGTCCGACAAAAGCACAGGCTGCTTCGTCGACGACTTCACCACAGACTCAAGGACCACTTCCCCCCGAGCGACAAATAGTCGTTAAGACCGATGTTTTGGATGTCCTTATCGATCGCTTGGGAGGGAATCTCGTCAGCGCGAAATTACCTCAGTATCCTGTGTCTCTCCAAGAGAAAGATGTTCCTGTTCAGATTCTTACAAATGATCCGACACAGGTATATGTTTTGCAAAGTGGGTTAACGAACCAAGGGGATCAAGGCACGGCTATTTTATTTCATTCTCTGCAAAAGGAATATGCATTATCAATGGGGCAACAGCTATTAAATGTTGTGCTGCAAGGAGAAACACCGCAAGGACTGCATATCACAAAAACCTATACGTTTCGACGCGATAATTATTCTGTTGTGTTGACCTATCAAGTACATAATGCCACAGAAAAACCATGGGCGGGAAGTTTATATACCCAGATTACTCGGCGAGAACCAGAAGAAAAGGGAAGTTTTTATATGCGGTCTTATAACGGAGCCGCTATTTCAAGTCCGGAAAAACCCTATGAAAAACTGACGTACAAAGAATTAGCTGAGAAAAACGTTGATCGAACCATTCAGGGTGGATGGATTGCGATGCAGCAACAATATTTTTTAACGTCGTGGATTCCGGCGAGCCGAACCCAAAACTACCATTATTATAGTCACAGAAGCATACTCGATTCAGAATCTTCTCCTCTCTATACCGTAGGTTTTGTCAGTCCACAAATGACTATTCCACCAGGAAATAGTGCTGCCAATCATGCCACATTATATGTGGGTCCTGAAATTGCTAGCCAATTAGCTACCTTAGCACCTGGATTGGATCATACGATCGATTACGGTTGGTTGTGGTGGGTTTCTGTTATTATTTTTTGGGTGATGAACAAAATAGAATGGGTGGTAGGGAACTGGGGTTGGTCCATCGTTATTACCACTATATTAATTAAACTATTATTTTATTGGTTTACGGCGAAAAGTTTTCGTTCTATGGCAAAAATACGTGAATTACAGCCGAAAATGCAAGCCTTGAAAGAACGTTATGTGGATGATCGACAGGCCATGAGTAAAGCTACCATGGAGCTATATCGAAAAGAAAAAGTGAATCCTTTGGGTGGTTGTTTACCCATGTTGATTCAATTACCTGTATTTATTGGTTTGTATTACGTCTTAATTGAAAGCGTACAATTGCGACAAGCTCCTTTTATTTGGTGGATTCACGATTTATCTGCTAAAGATCCTTACTATGTGTTGCCTGTATTGATGGGTATTAGCATGGCTATCCAACAATGGCTAACGCCGACAACGGTAGATCCCAATCAACAAAAAATAATGTGGATTATGCCCGTTCTATTTACGGTATTTTTCTTAAACTTTCCTTCCGGATTGGTGGTGTATTGGCTTGTGAATAATGTTGTGCAAATATTACAACAATGGTATGTCACAAAAACATACGAACAGCACAAAGCAAAAATGAGTGCACGCAAGAAAAAGAAAGAAAAATGAACGATACCATCGTAGCTAAGGCTACACCTCCTGGACGTGGCGGCATTGGCATTGTGCGCATATCAGGACCTCATACACAGAGGATTGCTCAGAGAATATTGGGAAAACTTCCTAAACCACGATGCGCAGAATATCACGCATTTCAAGACGAGCAGAGTACTCCTATTGATTTTGGAATTGCGTTATTTTTCCAGGCTCCACATTCTTTTACAGGAGAAGATATTTTAGAATTGCATGGTCATGGTGGTCCTATTGTAATGGATCGCTTATTGCGATGCATTTTATTGAAAGATTCAAGATTAGCCAAGCCAGGAGAATTTTCTCAACGCGCGTTTCTAAACGACAAAATAGATTTGATTCAAGCGGAATCTATTTCTGATTTGATTTCTGCCCAATCTGAGGAAGCAGCTTGTGCAGCAATTCGTTCGTTGCAAGGAGTGTTTTCTGATAAAATGAATCAACTGGTCAATGAGTTAATCGCATTACGCGTCCATGTAGAAGCTTGTATCGATTTTCCAGAAGAAGACATCGAGAAACTTAAAAATACCCCAATGGAAGACAAGCTCCGTCGTTTGCAGAATAATGTTGCACAGACAAAACAAGCAGCATCTCAAGGGGCGCTGTTACAAGAAGGAATGTCTGTCGTGATCGCAGGAGTACCTAATGTCGGTAAATCGAGTTTACTCAATCAATTGATTACCCGGGAAATGGCGATCGTCACGCCTATTCCAGGGACTACCCGTGATGTCTTACGAGAAGAAATCCACATTGATGGTATGCCGTTGCATGTGATTGATACGGCGGGTTTACGTGAAACAGATGATCTGGCAGAACAAGAAGGCGTGCGACGCGCATGGCAAGAAATAGAAAAAGCAGACATGATCTTGTGGGTGGTCGATGATGATAAAATAGCGCATGAATGGCCGGTCATTCAAGAAAAAGCAAAAAAAAGAACGAAGCATATCCCTATCACTATTGTAAAAAATAAAATAGATTTAAGCGGTGAAGTAGCTGAACAGTGTTCCTTCAATGGTTATAGATTGATTCGATTATCTGCCAAAACCGGGGATGGTGTTGCACTTCTCAGAGATTACCTTAAAGAATATATGGGATATCGTCCAACAGAAGCGAGTGTTTTTCTGGCACGACGTCGTCATGTGATTGCACTGGATCGGGCGCAACAATATATAGATAATGCAATAGCGATGGATCAAAAAAGACAATGGGAATTATTAGCTGAAGAATTACGGTTAGCTCAAAATGCATTATCAGAAATAACCGGTGATTTTACATCGGATGACTTGTTGGGAGAGATTTTTTCACAATTTTGCATTGGGAAGTAGGAGAGCGCATGTCGTTTATTACAGCTAATCAGATTCGATTGTATTATGAAGTCTCTGGCGAGGGGGAACCTTTAATATTAATCGGTGGCTTAGCATCTGATCACCTGGGGTGGCAAGTTATTTTATCGGAGTTATCACGATATTTTCGTGTCATTACTATGGATAATCGCGGTGCAGGACAAAGTGAAGTGCCCGCAGAACCCTACACCACACAAATGATGGCCGAGGACGTGGCTGATTTGTTACAAGCACTCAATATCCCGCGCGCACACGTATTAGGGCATTCATTAGGGGGCGCTGTAGCACAGCAATTAGCCATTCATTACCCCCAAAAAATACACCGCTTAATTCTATGCCATTCATTTGTAAAAGCAGCAGCGGTCACGATGATGGCCATTGAAACTACTGTAAAACTCATGACACACAAAGTGCCACTGACATTAATTGCGGAGAACAATCTCCCATGGCTTTATTCCAGTTCGTTTTTGAGTGATGAACGAAGGCGAGCTGTCGCGCTGGATCGCATGCTCAATAAACCGCATTTGATTACATTTCAAGGCTATAAAAATCAAGCAGCGGCGATGTTGACACACGATACTAGAGAATACTTATGTCAGATCACTGCACCCACCTTAGTACTGACTGGTGCAGAAGACATCTTGGTGGCACCTGAGGTATCTAAAGCAATAGCAGCCCTGTTGCCACAGGCAACCTTAGAAATAATGGCAAATACCGCACATGTGAGTCAGGTGGAGCAACCCAGAGCGTTCGAGCAAATCGTATTACATTTCCTGAAATAAATCATTAAATCCTCATTAACTAACACCCCTAAATTGACACAGTTGC
>Ga0155588_1096_pt1 | contig 10271 bp, 9 predicted proteins | sample RifCSPhighO2_12_FD_107245 | JGI IMG/M metagenome (GOLD analysis project Ga0155588, IMG submission 107245) | Gammaproteobacteria bacterium RIFCSPHIGHO2_12_FULL_41_15
AATCAGAAGTCTGTGCTTTAAAGCAAGCGAACCGATTGCGTGGCGCGGCTAATGCTTCTTTATAAAACTCAGTTGAAGCCCTAATTCTAGCGGCAATTTGATCTAAATCAAATTGATTACCTGATGTATCGATTTGCTGTGACAACTCATCGATGGTCTCATAGACTATTGCCAATTTTTCTGCCTTATTAGAATCATTCTTACAACTGATACTGCGAAAAAATCGATACACTTTTTGCCGCTGTGTTTGAGCAGCCAGCGCTGCTTTCTGAAGATTTTTTTGATCATCCACTTGAAGCGTCTTTGAGCTTTCACTTTGTAGGATTGCCAAAACGAATGGCGTTTTAGCTAAATTCATTGCTTGCGGATTAACCTCCCTGCGCTTCAATGCTAGGTTATTCAGTAATTGTTTTAATTGTTGAGAGATTATCTCGCGCTGTTCTAGTGTAATTAGGGGGTTAGTCGAGCGGGTGATTTGGCTTTGTTGGGTTGTTGTCATGATATAGACCTCGTTTAATTACAGTGGAGTCATCTAATGACTGACAGCCATTGTACTGATCACTCTGTAACACTAGGATGGTCCAAAATTTGAGCAATGTAACAAAGACGATACAAGATCAAAAACAATGACATCTCCATGTAAAAAAATTCAGGTTTTGATAAGGTTTGTGTGTGCGTCAACTTTATTATTATCGCGAGATAGCGAAGTGAGCGTGACGATCTTTTTAAATTCAGTCAGAACACAACACCGCGCACTTTGTCAGCGGCTACCATCAGTTCGCCTGGACTAACCCCAAAATAAAAACAATGTATAACCAACATAACCAGCCAATAACAGCCCTGACTGCCATCGAGTAAAAGTTAAGCTTCGACGTCGCATCCAAGCAAACACCCACAGCAGTGCGGTAAAAAAAATCATGACGATATAATCACGCCGAAACAATTCACTGGGCAAATAACCCGGTGCAATCAACGCTGGGACACCAATCACCGCGAGTGTATTAAAAACATTAGAACCAATCACATTACCAAATACTAAGGCATCATGCCCCTTCAAAGCGCTCGTAATACTGGCTGCCAATTCTGGTAACGATGTCCCCACCGCAACAATGGTTAAACCAATCACCAAATCACTCACATGCCAATAATGCGCAATAGTCATAGCACCAGATACCATGAATTCTGCACCCAACAATACCAATACCAAACCAACAATCCACCATAGACACACAAAGATTATCGATAATTTTTCCATCGATACCGATATTTCAATCAGTTCATGCAACAAAGGTAGACGTCGACTCAACCAAATGACCAAGGCTAAATAAGCAAACAACATGGCAATAAGGAGAACCCCTTCCCAACGTGCCAAATGATGATTCCATAAAAATAAACCGACTACCAAGGTCACAATCCACAACAAACTAAATTCACGTGTGAGCAACGCCGGTTGCAATTTGAGTGAGCGAAGTAAACCCGTCAATCCCAACACCAAACCAATATTGGCCGTATTAGAACCAATCGCATTACCAATCGCAATATTGATAGTGCCCTTAAACGCCGCCGTAGAAGACACTATCATTTCAGGCACCGATGTCCCAAAACCGATCAATACAACACCCACCAATAAAGGCGACACATTAAAACGTTTTGCCAACGCCATCGTTGCATCGATAAAACGACTGGCACCAAAGGCCAAAAGCACTATACCGAGGGCAAGTTTTAATACAGCAATCAGCATAAAATTCCTTTAATCTGTGTAGGGCCTGTTTACAATTCGCAAGATTGGCGCTAGGCGATTGATTTTTGAGTAGCGGAGCACAGCATATTTGACATATGTGAGCACCGCAACGCAGAAAATCAATTGCCTAGCGCCAATATTGTAGAATTGTAAACAGGCCCTAAAATGCTTGAATCAATTCAGCATGCTATCAAGATTTTAAAATCGCTGCTATGGTGGTACTGCGCACGGCCATACAAACAATCAAACAAGCTATAGGCAATATGAAAACGACCAAAACCATTTTGAATCACTATCGTTTTGACAAGATACTCAAACAAACGCAGTTTCTCGAAAAAATGAATAGCGTCTTGATCCCTTGCCTACCCAATGAATGTATCGGTCACGTCTATGTCGCTAGTGTCATTCCACCCACATTGGTGCTGCATACTTCTGACGCCGGGTTCGCCACTAACTTACGCTTTCGTGCCAATGAAATTTTAGAAAGAATACGTTTTTTAACAGATTACACACAATTTACACAACTGAAGATACAAGTGACTCCAGAAGATTTTTCTATTCAAACCATTAAAACACCCCCAAAACCACTCGGCAAAACAAGCATTAAAGCGATGAACGCTATCGCTGACTCTGTCAAACATGCTGATTTAAAGGCAGCACTAAAAAAATTTGGGGATGCAGGTGGGAAACCCTCTGCGAAATAAATGGTTCTTTGGAAATCGTCGTGATTTTGTAAAAGTGATGTCCCGTCATTGCGATACGCAAGCGAAGCAATCCAGAGGAAGTCCTGTCACATGGCAACCCAACCTACGAATCAAAAACCACCAGCATTTCAGAAGAGCCATCAATCTTACACCAGATCATCAGCAGTACTGTCTACCGTAATCACCGCTGGACCGACACGATCACCACAAATTTCGTTATGAGCACGATGCGAGCCATCGCAGTAAGGAAATGTTTTCGATTGCCAACAACGACACAGTGCAATTCTTTCGCCTGGCTTGATGGTTTGCTCATGTTTTTGAGGATGATTTTCATTTATTTTTTGCATTTTTTTTCCTATTGATTGAGCAATCATTTGCATGTTTCAGCCAATGATTTGCATGTTTCAGTAAATGATTTACAACGATTAAATTTGGACGATGATTCATGATGATTCAATTATTTTTTCTTCGTATTATTTTTTTCTTTTTTTTTCATCCATTCTTTATATTTTTTTCGAATAAACATTTCAAGCTTATCTAACCAATGCGCAACCGAAAAAGAAATCACCGCAATAAACATAAAACCAATCGCTATAAACAACAGGCCCGGGCCAGGTATAAAAAGCAATATTAAACCAATAAGAATGCTCAAAATACTGAGTAGCCCCAATATTAATTTCAATACAAAATGATTACCCCAGCGTTTTTTCAAATAAAGATGCGCATAACGAAAACGCCGCCCACTTTTTTGCTGCATAATTTTTTTAATATCATCTTTGAGCGTCAAGATGCTGATTTCCTTTGTTTCTGGTTTAAAATTTTTTTCAAATAATGGCCTGTATAAGATTGTTTATTTTCAGCCACCTCTTCCGGTGAACCCGTCGCCACAATCGTCCCACCGCCACTACCCCCTTCAGGACCGATATCAACAATCCAATCGGCAACTTTAATCACATCTAAATTATGTTCTATCACAATAATAGTGTTCCCATTGTCACGTAATTTTTCTAATACAGACAATAACTGTTTCACATCATGAAAATGCAACCCCGTTGTCGGTTCATCCAATATATATAGAGTGTGGCCCGTATCGCGCTTTGATAATTCACGCGATAATTTTATTCGCTGCGCTTCACCACCCGACAAAGTAATGGCACTCTGTCCTAAATTGATATAGGACAAGCCTACCTCCATTAAAGTTTGTAAGCGACGCTTGAGTACGGGAATATTTTCAAAAAAATGCAACGCCGTTTCGACCGTCATTTCTAGCACTTCATAAATATTTTTGCCTTTAAATTTAATCTCTAGCGTTTCACGATTATAGCGTTTGCCTTTGCACAGATCACAGGTCACATAAACATCTGCCAAAAAATGCATTTCAACTTTAATGACACCGCCACCTTCACAAGCTTCGCAACGCCCACCTTTGACATTAAAACTAAAACGTCCCGCCTGATATCCACGCGATCTGGCCTCTTGTGTCCCTGCAAAAATTTCCCGAATCGGCGTAAAAATACCGGTATACGTAGCAGGATTAGAGCGAGGGGTTCGACCAATAGGAGACTGATCAATATCAACCACTTTATCTAAATGTTCAATGCCTGAAATCGATTGATAAGCGCCCGGCGATAATTGTGATGCACCATTTAACGCTTTTGCAGCGACTGGGTATAAAGTATCATTCACCAAGCTTGACTTACCTGAGCCTGACACACCCGTCACACAAGTCATCAACCCAATTGGAAATTCAACATTCACTTGTTTTAAATTATTACAGCTAGCACCCGTGATTTTAAGCATCTTCTCTGGATTGGCTTTTTGTCTAACGTGAGGGATTGCGATAGCTTCTTTACCACTCAAATATTTTCCAGTTAAAGAACGTGTATTGGCAATCACTTGTTTTGGAGTGCCTTTGGCGACAATTTCACCACCATGAACACCCGCACCCGGGCCAATATCGATGACAAAATCTGATGTGCGAATTGCATCTTCATCATGCTCTACCATAATGACGGTATTACCTAAATCACGCAGATGCCTTAATGTCTGTAACAAACGATCATTATCACGTTGATGCAAACCAATGGAAGGTTCATCTAAAATATACATAACACCTACTAAACCCGAGCCAATTTGACTCGCCAAACGAATGCGTTGCGCTTCACCACCTGACAAGGTCTCTGCACTACGCGATAACATTAAATAATCCAAACCAACATTCACCAAAAAACCCAATCGGTCACAAATTTCTTTTAAGATTTTTTCAGAAATGACCGCTTTTTTGCCTGTGAATTGGAGCGCCTTAAAAAAAGCTAACGCCTGACCAATAGGCATTTCGACCAGACTATGCAAATTAGTTTTATCAACAAAAACGTGACGAGCTTCAAGACACAAACGCGAACCCTCACAGGCCTGACAAGTTTGTACAGTTAAATATTTAGCTAATTCTTCACGCACTGCATTAGATTCTGTTTCGTGATAACGACGACGTAAATTAGGAATGACACCTTCAAAAGGTTGCTCGCGAACAATCGTATCTCCACGATGATTGACATAATGAAATTTTATTTTTTCACGACCGCTGCCTTGCAAAATAATTGTTTGAATTTTTTTCGGCAAATCAGCAAAAGATTTTTCGACATCAAAACCATAATGCTCTGCCAATGAAGTCAATAATTGAAAATAATAGAGTGTACGACGATCCCAGCCACGAATAGCGCCATCGGCCAAACTGGCATCCGAATTCACCACCACTTTTTCAGTATCAAAACTTTGTGTCACACCCAAACCATCACATTCAGAACAAGCGCCTTTAGGATTGTTAAAAGAAAACAGACGAGGCTCTAACTCCTCCAAACTATAACCGCATTCTTTACAGGCATAATTCGCTGAAAAAAGATGATCCGCTCGTTTCTCATCCATAAAACTAACGACCGCTAACCCATTACTTAATCGGAGTATCGTTTCAAAAGACTCCGCTAAACGCTGCTGGATATCTTCACGTACTTTAATACGATCAACCACCACTTCAATCGTATGCTTCTGACGCAAACTCAATTTAGGTGCATCTTCAAGCTCCAGCACTTTGCCATCAATACGTGCACGCACATAACCCTGTTTATGCAGACTATCTAGCAATTGTTGATGCTCTCCTTTACGCTCACGCACCACCGGCGCTAATAGCATAATTTTGGTGCCTTCTTTTAGTTGTAACACCCAATCCACCATTTGACTGACAGTTTGTGCCTCTAAATTAATATGATGTACGGGGCAACGTGGCGTTCCAACACGTGCATATAAAAGCCTTAAATAATCATAAATTTCAGTAATAGTCCCCACTGTCGAGCGGGGATTATGTGATGCCGTTTTTTGTTCAATGGCAATGGCTGGCGACAAACCCTCTATCAAATCCATATCAGGTTTACTCATCATTGATAAAAATTGACGAGCATAAGAAGACAGCGATTCAACATAGCGACGTTGACCCTCTGCATATAAAGTATCAAACGCCAAAGACGATTTACCCGAACCTGATAACCCTGTAATAACCACTAACTGATCACGCGGAATATCAATATCAACATTTTTTAAATTATGCGTGCGAACGCCACGCATTCGGATAAATTCATCGGCACTCATTGGGATAGGCTCCAAATTTTGAGGGGGCATGATAGCATAGACAAACAAGGATTCACTATTCTGTCTTGAACCGCGCGCCGTATATCTTTTTCATTAATTCACTTGATATCCTTTCGCCACAATCACATCTTGCATATTATTTTTTACTTCATTCGCCATACAAGTCGCACGACGATACATTGGTGTGATTGTTTGGTAGGGTTCAGGTGAGCACAACTCCCCCACATAAACATCGACCTTAGGCGGCAACCAATGCACTTTTCGACCAAACCATTTTCGCCGTCGCACCACCGTTGTGATTGGCAACACTGGAATATTACTTTCTATTGCTAAATGAAAAGCACCATGTCGAAAGCGCTGTATTTGTTGATTGAATTTTTTGAGTTTACCTTCTGGGAAAAAGTGCACAATCCAACCTTGATTCACTCGCTCAGTAATAGGCTCACCCATTTGCTGCCAACCGTTTTTCATTGGAATCGCAAAACCACCCATCAAACGAATAAAACTACCCACAAAAGGCAAATTCATATTACGCACAATAGTGGAGTGATGAATGCGCTTGGGAAACATCGTATACGCAATCACTAATGGATCCAGGTGCAAAGTATGATTGGAAACAATCAGGTAACCACGATCAGCAGACTTGGGAATATTGTGTCGACCATGGACATGAATTCGATAATAAAACCATAAAACAGAGAGGCCAAGCGGCGTTAGAAAAATATAAAGAGATCGAGCGATAAAGCGTTGTAATTTTGTTTGCTGCAATTCTTCCATACATGCATCATCCACTCAATAATATCGCGATACTATACGCAGTATACTGCGCGCGGTCACAAATTTAAGTTTTGGATTTCAGATTGTGGGTTAGGTTTAAAGTATTTTGACCCGAAAAAACCGCAGTGGAGTAGGCCCTCCATGAGGATTTTTTCGGGTCAAAATACTTTAAAGATGACCCCAAGATGGAAGATCAAAACTTAAATTTGTGACCGCGCGCAGTATATATTCACTATTTCACTAATCGACCCTTCCAAGCAATACCATTACCAAACCCCATTTTGATATAAGACAAAAACCCCATGCCGATGAGCGTCATAAATAAAATTGGATATAACGGTGCACAACTCAACATGCGACGACTTTTCATTTTAAGTGTCCAAAAGGACAAAAATAGCAAAACGGGTAGTGCAGATAATAAAATATGCTCACCTCCGGTGACAACTTGTTTAAACAAAATAAATAGGGGTAATAGTACAATACAGAATAAAAAAATAGTCATACTACAAAACTGCCAACTATTATATTCCACGGAAGGAAAAACTGAGCGACTGATACCGACAAAACCTTCTTTTAAGCTGGTATACATGCGACAGGCAACATGATCTTTAGCATCAATAAAAATCGTTTTATACCCTAATTTTTTAAGATGCCTGACCATCAATACATCATCAGTCACTTCTTTTTTAAGTGCTTCATAGCCTCCCATTTTTTTAAACACATCCGCTTTAAAGACAACGTATTGGCCAATTGAAAAAGAACAAGTTGGCATATTGGTTCTCGGCACTAAAAACAACGGCAAAACCATCGAAGTCATAATATACATACTGGGTACCGTAATTTTCTCACCGAAAGAATAAACAAGATGTCTCGGATAAGCCGACAAATAATCCACTTGATGCTTTGTCATATTGGTCACAGCAAATGCAATACTCGTTGATTCATGCAGCGTGTCAGCATCGGTAAACAAATAAATATCACCCACGGCATGTTCGCTAATTTGTTGTAACGCATAGGGTTTACCATACCAATCTTCTTGCAAAGGCTTGCCACGATAAATACGTAATAAATGAGGGTAGCGCTTTTGGTAATCGGTCAAAATTTCCCAAGTCCGATCCGTGGAATTGTCATCCAGCACAATGATTTCATAATTTTGATAGGTCTGATTAAGCAGAGAATCGAGACATTGTGCAATATTTTTTTCTTCATTACGTGCCGGCACCATCACACTCACTCGCGGCCCCGTTCTTAAGGTCGCCGAGAAACTATTTCGCCGAAAGAAATGAAGATTCAATAGCGTTAATATCAAAAAATATAAAGCAACCAAGCTAGTAATGATTGAGAACGCTGTAATCAATATTTTTTTCCACTTTGCAAAAATTAAATGAACCAGCAAAACTCTAAATCTGCCAGCAAACCAACATCTTACAGTGAAATCCTAAGGGCGACAATAGCCATTATTGAATGTGTCTCAAACTTGTCCTGCATCAAGCTCTACGCTTCGTTCCATTTTTTAAATGACCGCGCGCAGTATGAATATTTCAATGATCACACCTCTACATTGTTCAACCTCATCTTTCTTCATACAATGAGTCCCATCCATTACTCACACAGGACGCCTGTCATGCAAGAAGAACGTTTAACCAACCCTGCACTACTTCATCAAGAGTCTCAGGATCAAAACGAATACAGCATTCGTCCTAAATTTCTAAAAGATTATCAAGGACAGGAAGCGGTGACTGAGCAAATGTCTATTTTTATTCAAGCCGCAAAAGCACGACATGAAGCCATTGACCACGTCTTAATTTTTGGACCACCCGGTCTTGGCAAAACCACACTGGCTAATATCATTGCTAATGAAATGGGGGTGACGATCAAACAAACTTCTGGGCCGGTGATTGAAAAACCCAGAGACCTTGCTTCCACTTTAACTAACTTAGAACCTCATGATGTTTTATTTATTGATGAGATACATCGCCTAAGTCCTGTGGTTGAAGAAGTGTTATATCCTGCCATGGAAGATTTTCAACTAGATATTATGATTGGTGAAGGTCCTGCCGCACGCTCTATCAAACTTGACCTACCGCCATTTACATTGATCGGTGCAACAACACGCGCTGGCTTGTTAACGTCGCCGCTACGTGATCGTTTTGGCATTACGCAGCGCCTTGAATTTTATCACTGCAATCATCTCACCCATATCATTCAACGCTCAGCAGAAATAATGAATGTTGTGATAGAAACCTCGGGTGCTATTGAAATTGCTAAACGCTCACGAGGCACACCGCGTATTGCAAACCGTTTATTACGACGGGTACGCGATTTTGCTGAAGTGAAAAATAGCGGTGTTATTACTGCCAATATTGCAGCGACTGCTTTGGATATGCTCGCGGTTGATCATCATGGTTTCGATATGATGGATCGAAAATATTTAGAGGCTTTATTACATAAGTTTGACGGTGGCCCGGTAGGGCTAGATAACATCGCTGCTGCTATCGGTGAAGAGCGCGGTACTCTCGAAGACATGTTAGAACCTTATTTAATTCAAGAAGGTTTTGTCATGCGCACACCACGCGGACGCGTTGCGACTAAAAATACTTATCTACATTTTGGTCTCAGTCCTAAACCTGTTCAGAATGAAATGTTAGTTGATTAATCTTTTATTCGCAGTGCGCATTCCTGAAAAAATTGCATCTGCGATAGGTTTTGGAAATTTGTTAGGCAGCGCCGATCTAACCGCTTCAATCACTGACTCAACTTGATTTGAAATTTTCTGAATGAGTTGCTCAGCTATTTCTGGTGAAAATTGAGCAGCTTTAGCGGTTGAAATAAAATGTCTGCGTTGAATACTTTCCCAAACATAATGTTTATTTTTTCCAATGAGCGCCATGGCCATTTTTATTTTTTTGCTTTGTAATTGTTTGGCTTTTATCAAAGGAAAAGCAGAAATAATATCGTACAGAGGCGTTAATCGATATCGACCCTGTGGCTCTATGAAAATACTAAAATTTTTAGCATGACCATCTATTGCCGCTAATAAAAAAAAGACAATTTGACTACAAAAAAACACGGCTTGATCATCAGGATTGCTGGAGTATCGCAGTAATTTTAAGATTTCAACAATACCCGGACCACCATCTGCTTCATATTTGAGGTTTGGCGAGTAACCCAATGCCTGACAAAAATCTTCTTGTGGTAAGCGCATCAACCACGTTTCATCTTTGGACCAACGTCTATCAAATCTCTCTACCGACAAGACTTTAACGAGATCAAAATAAAGAATTTCTGCTGTAGCCACAGGCAACCCAAATCCGTGAATAATTTGGCTGCAAAGCCATTCGTTTTCACAGCTTTCAGATAAATTGAGATTTTGATGCGAAATATGTCCAATCGGTAATTTTAAAATATGG
>Ga0155588_1022_pt1 | contig 10045 bp, 11 predicted proteins | sample RifCSPhighO2_12_FD_107245 | JGI IMG/M metagenome (GOLD analysis project Ga0155588, IMG submission 107245) | Gammaproteobacteria bacterium RIFCSPHIGHO2_12_FULL_41_15
TTACCTCATCACCTGCTGGTTTTATATTGCACTGGCAGTGGGCACCTGCTTTGTGAGCGCTGCTGTCATCGCAAGTATTTTTTTCAGCACGACCACATCAATCGGAATTTTAGCGTTTTACCCTATTCTTATCGCTGCACAAACGACCGCGCAATTCATTATTAGGGTCTATCATTCAGGTTGCTTTGCCATTAAACGTGTTTACCGACCTTTTTGGTCCATCTCTATTTCAGAAATTACAACAGCAATCATTTTGTTACTCGGTTGGCCTGTGTTTCAGTTTCACATTTTTCCTATTGCTGTTATCACAAGCAGCATTATCTCTTTATATCTCACTTGGCATTTCAGCAGACGCACCATGCACTTACTCAACTTACCAACACCTCAATGGACATTCACTCATCAAGTAATGAAAAATCTCTCAAATATTGATTTATTTTATACACTCAAACTCATTTTTCTTGGGATGGTACTCAACTTGCAAGTACTTGCCTTTATTACTATCTTTCGACAACACATCAATAACACTGGCATCGACAATAGCCTTTATTTATTTGTGATTGCACCTCTATTTATGGCAAGCAGTAGTTGGAGTCGCTTATTTTATTTTGATCTGCAAAAATTTAGCCAAACTATTTATCATTATTTATTTAAACGCCTACTCAATATTAATTATTTCTGCGCTATTCTTGTCGCTATCATAACAGCACTGTTAGCGTGCATTATTATTTATTACTGGAGAGGACTCACTCTCTCTTTTGCTTCACTCATATTATTATTATTTTGCGCCAACAGCTTGTTCAGCATCAGAGCCATTAGCTATTTTTGCAAACGTCAATTTAAACCACTCTATCTTGTTGGCATTCTTCTATTAGTAGTTACCATCACCATCGGTTTTTTACCGTGGGATTTAAATTCAACCTTTGCCTTGCTGACACTTTCATTATGGATCTCTGTCCTCATACTATTTAAAACGCCAAAAAATAATTGCATAGACCATCAGCCTGAATACTTCTATGAAATGATTCGAGCATTGCCTCATCGAAAAAAGCCGATCGAATTATTACAGCTACAAATTAGTCAGAAAAAAAATCATTATTATGGCAAGCGACTCCATGAAACTTTAGCACAATATGGCTATGAGAAGATGGTTAAACTGTCGAGCAATCATTTGGTATTTTTTGCAACACGAAATAAAACCATCGACGCACTATCGAATCATGAACTCATGAGTAAATGTACCGGTGTGGTTTTAACTATTGAAAAACATGAATCCTTTGAAACCGGCGAAGCTTGTAAACAGTCATTAATCAAAAATCAATCTATATCACAAAATGATATAGAGACTGAATTTGCCACCCTCGCAAATCAAGGCATTCAAATGGATGTCAGCAAAATGTTTACAGAGCAACATCATCAACTTAATAAAGACGATTGGCCCAATATTTTTTTCGCGGTGCAGTTTAATCTACGCATGCCACTAGACACACCCACACAATCTCCTTGGCTGGCCTGCTGCCTACTTGAGCATAGTTATCTCAAAAAAATATACCTATTACCAAAAGGCAGTTGCGCAATAGAAAATTGGAAACACTTTCTTATGACGATGTATGAGTTTAATTTAACACATTCGTAATTCAATTAATTTTGTAAATTAGTTAATCTAAACGTATACAATAATGTCAGACCAAAATAATCTGCCCCTGGCAATCGATAAAAAGCAAATGATGAATTCTGACCAAAAAAATGTGACCAAGTGGCATCAACCGATAAATTATTACCAATATAATAAACGGCACCCGCACCAAAAGTAACAGACGTCGCATCAGTTTGAAAAGCCAAAGAACCAATATTGACTTGCGGTGCTACTTGATAAAAAACATTATTAATTTTTTGTCGCAGTACACCTAAACCTGCTTTACCATACAGATGAATTCCGGTATGACCCGCTTCAAACATACCTCGCATCACAATATCGAAAGCATATTTACTCACTCGTGCAGTGCCTGTCACGGCACCCGCCCCCCCCACATTAAACGTTTCATTTAAATTAAGATGCGATGAACGGAATCTAAAATAATCAAATTGCACGGCAAAATAAGGATTAAATTGATACCCTGCATTCAACAACCATGCAATGCCCATGCTTTGTCGCACCGATGTCACTGTACCTCCAGTTAACGCTACCACAGTCCCACCAGAAAAAGCGCCCACACCACTCGAATTGGTCACCCAATTATAGGTACCATTTGGCAAAATTTGTCGATTCGAAAATTGCCCCGCATAAGTTTCTCCACCACCCACACCCAAACCTGCATAAAAACCATTATCTGGAAATAAGGTTTTTTTAAATAAATAATTGGAAACACCTGCATAAACTGAAAAACAACAGGCTGACAAAGTCACATAACTGCAAGCAACAAAAAATTTTGACTGACTCAAGGCATCACTCCATGATTTATGCTGTTAAATAATGGAAGCTAACTTGCCATATCAATTTGACACTGTCAAAATATTCAACCTAATTTTCATCTGACTAAGGTTCTATTATGGCTAACGAACAGCTACTCTCTATCGAAACGTTAAACGCTCTCTGGGATAATGAACTCATCCCCCTGCTATGCGACTATATTAAAATTCCAAACAAATCCCCTCTGTTCGATAAAAACTGGAAGCAACATGGCTACATGGATCAAGCAATGCAATTGATCGCCGAATGGGTCAGCCATCAAACCGTTAAAGGAATGCAGCATGAAGTGCTGCAACTACCAGGACGCACACCATTATTATTTATCGAAATCGAAGGAGACTGCGACGACACGGTTCTACTCTATGGTCATATGGATAAACAACCAGAGATGACAGGCTGGGAGAATGGCTTAGGTCCCTGGCGTCCCGTCATCAAAAATGACAAGCTCTATGGACGCGGTGGCGCTGATGATGGCTATGCTATTTTTTCTGCCCTAACGGCTATTCGCTTATTGCAAGAACAACATCAAAAAATTCCTCATTGCGTCATCATCATTGAAGGTTCCGAAGAAAGCGGCAGTTGCGATCTACCTTTTTATTTAGACCATTTACACAATCGTATTGGTCATCCTAGGCTGGTAATCACCCTCGATTCAGACTGTGGTAATTACGATCAACTCTGGCTCACTACTTCATTGCGGGGCATTGTAGGCGGCACACTTCGAATTGATACGCAAAAAGAAGGCGTGCATTCCGGTTTAGGCAGCGGGGTCATGCCAAGCTGTTTTAGTGTATTACGAGAAGTGCTAGACAGAGTGGAAGATAGCCATAGTCATGATATCAAAATCGCTGCACTACATGCTGATATCCCCAGCATTCGAAAGCAACAAAATATCGATGCCGCTAAAGCGTTGGGGGCCGATCTTATTAACGCTCAGCCTCTCACTGAAGGAACCAAACCGATTCACTGTGACAATAGCGAACTCAAACTCAACCAAACTTGGCGGCCTTCATTAAGTGTCACTGGGATGGATGGCATACCCAACCTTGCCGATGCCGGCAATGTGCGCTTACCTTATATTGAAGTCAAACTGTCTTTTAGAATTCCACCTAATACTGATCCCAATGTCGCTGTCAAAGCATTAAGCGAAGTGCTAGAAAAAAATCCTCCACATGGCGCTATAATCAATTTTCATGTGCAAGACATTGGATCTGGCTGGGAGGCGCCTACAGAAAAACAATGGTTGCTTGACGCTGGTCACAAGGCTTCACACATGTATTATCAAAAACCCATGATGCTCAGCGGAGGGGGTGGCAGCATTCCTTTTATGGGATTACTTGGCAAACAGTATCCCGAAGCACAATTTTTTATTACAGGCGTTCTCGGGCCAAAATCGAATGCGCATGGCCCCAATGAATTTTTACATATTCCCTATGTTAAAAAACTCACGGGATGTGTGAGCGTCATATTAGCGGAAGCCTTCAAAGAGTTCACAAAGTCTCCGTAAAGCCCTGCACCCAAAGCTACAGTAACGTCTTTAGCGTAAAGACCAATTCACTGCGCCCGGTTGCCGTCATCATGTCTGGCCAAAGCCATAATATTTTTTTTTGTCGATGACTCACCTCGCGCAGCACCATAATAATAAGGTTGCCAGCCCAATGAATTTGATAATTTTCTAATTGCCATAGACGCTGCTGGTAATACCATTTACTATCCAACAGCAAGGACAATGTTTCATCTCGCTCGGTCAATATTAAATCTTGAAGAAAATAAAACACCAATAAAAAAATGCATAACCAACGAGACCAAACGGGTAATGCCGAATATGAAAGTGCTATGAGCAATAAGAACAATACGCTCATTTTAACGCTGCATTCAATCACTGAATATTTTGATAGCGCAAATAGTTTTGCAGAATTCATTTCACAAGCACCGACGGCGGCAAGATAGAAAGTAAACGCCAAATACCTGGTTTCACTCGTTCGAGAAGAGCAAGCGTTGCTGGCGGAAAAGCCATTAAAGTTTGATGGGATTGCCCTGTCACCAAATAACTAACCAACTCTGAAACAAATGGCATATGACTCACTAAGAGGCTGTCATCCTGCCAATGCTGAATCATATCTGCAATTAACGCTATACCTCCACCGCCAAATAACTCAGGCATGACCGTTAAGTCTGATGTAAATTTTAATTTTTCAGCGATAATTTGTGCCGTTTGTTCTGCACGTACAACACCGGAGTGATATATTTTATTGATATGCACATCCAACTGAGCCAAGCGCTCACCCAGACGGCTCACATCAAGCCTACCCTGCTCATTTAAAATTCGATCATGATCAACTAAATCTGCTTCAGCTTCACCATGACGCAAACAATATAAACGCACTTTTGCTTCCTTTTGGGTTGTATTCTATACTTCGCATCCTCACAAATTGCACGTCTTGAGTCAATATTTGATTACACGTGCGTTTTTCGCAAAGGAGACTGCGGTTTGAATCGCAAACAACGTAAAGAGCTTAAGCTGATCACTGGCGAACAATTTAAACGCGCTATGCTCGCAGGCATTGGCACAGTCCTTGCAAGACAAGATTACCTCAATAAAATAAATGTCTTCCCGGTGCCCGATAGCGATACAGGCACCAATATGGCTATCACGTTATCCACCATTGCAGAAAAAATTTCACACAAATCATTTAAGACATTTTCTGATTTACTGGCTGACATTGCAGACAGTGCACTACAAGGTGCTCGCGGTAATTCTGGTGCGATTTTAGCGCAATTTTTTCAAGGTCTTTCTGAAGCCAGCAAAGATGAAAAACATTTAACTATTTTTAATTTCCCTCTACTCATCCTACAAGGTGCCTCTGCGGCAAAAACAGCACTCGCAACCCCACGCGAAGGGACAATTCTTTCTGTCATTCACGCTTTTGCCAGTGCGCTAGATCAAAATAAAAACAAACACAATGCGTTATGGCCGCTGTTTATCATCGCATTAAAAGCTGCAGAACACGCGCTGAAAGAAACACCCAAACAGTTAGAAATATTACGCAAAGCAGGTGTGGTTGATGCGGGTGGACAAGGCTTCGTTGATTTTCTACACGGCATCAAAACTTTTATTGAAACAGATAAATTACCTGAACTTAAATTTAAAGATACCGACGACGAATCTAAAGAACCTGACTATATTGAACTCAATACAAAATTTCGTTACTGCACCGAATGCTTAATCATTAACGAAAAAAATAATATTGATTTAGCAATACTCCGAAAAGAATTAGCGCGCTTTGGCGACAGCTTAATTGTGGCGGGTTCGGCTGCTAAAACAAAAATTCACATTCACTCCAATGAACCTGACAAATTATTTGAGTACTGTCAAAAATACGGGATCCTACAAAATCAAAAAGCCGATGATATGATTCATCAACAAAAGCTACATAAAAAACATCCGCATGTTGCAATATTAACGGACAGCGGTGCAGATATTCCCAAAGATTTGATTGATTCTCTGAACATCCACATCGTACCGTTAAGTGTGCAATTTGGAGACGAAACGTTTATTGACAAAATTTCAATGAATTCCAAGCAGTTTTATCAAAAACTCAAAACCAGCTCCCATCATCCCAAAACCTCTCAACCACCCGCTGCTGAATTCAATCGCCTGTATCATTATCTGAACAGCCATTACGACGGCGGCGTGTTAGCCATGCATATGTCTGGAAAAATCAGTGGTACACTCGCGGCTTCTCGGTTAGCCGCCAAACAAATTACAGATCCCACACCTCAAGTGCTCGATACGCTAAATTGCTGTGGTGGCCAAGGCTTATTGGTTACCTATGCGGCGCAAATGGCAAAAGACGGACACAATATAGATGAAATCGTCAAAACGATTAAACGACTCACACCTAAAACAACATTGATTGCGGCTTTCCCTAGCTTAAAATTTGGTGTGCGTGGCGGTCGCGTGAGTCGTCAAAAAAAATGGTTGTCGGATTTTTTACGCCTATCACCCGTTGTAGGCATGAATGCCGAAGGTGAAATCAAAATGCAAGGCATTTTAAAGGGCAAAAAAAATCTTGATAAAAAACTGGCTCAATATGTTTTTGCTCGTTACTCCAAACATCAGCGCTACAGAATTTGTGTCGTGCATGCAGATGCAGCAGCAAACGGCCAACAACTATTATCACGCCTACTAAGCCATTATCATAAAGTGGAAGCGAGCTATATGGTAAATTGTGGCGCCGTTATTGGTACACATTCAGGCCCAGACTGCCTTGCAGTTGCTATGCAAGCATTAGACTAATTGCTATACTTCGCTCCATTATAAATTCGGCTTTTGGATTTCAGATTGAAAAAATATCTCATCACAGGCCTTATTGTCTGGTTACCCATAGGCCTTATCTATTTCATTGGCAACTATCTCTTCATATGGCTTACCCCACTTTTACTGAAATTTCCGCAAGCCTATCGCCCGGACCACTGGATCGGCTTTCATATTCCACTGATTGAGTGGTTCACCACACTGATCATTATTTTGCTAACCGGCTTTATGGTTTCTTATTATGTTGGCAAGCAATTACTGAAACTCTGGAAACAATTAATTGCACATATTCCATTTATCAGACAAATTTTTCACGCCATTGAGCACGTCATTGAAATTCTCGCCCATCGCAGCGAAACCAGTATTGGCAAAGTGGTCTTGGTTGAATATCCACGCAAAGGCATTTGGCGCATTGGTTTTCAAATGAGCCGACCTTACACGTTTGCACTTAAAAACGTAGAAACTGTTTCTGTTGTTTTTCCCAGCTGTCCCGAACCGACCTCTGGCTACTTAGCGATTGTTCCGGTCAATCAAGTCATCGATCTCAATATTTCTTTATCAGAAGGCCTCAAAACGACTTTTTCTTTTGGAATACTACCACCACAGGTTAATGAAAAGAGAAAAGACCCTCTGAACACTGAGGAATAATAAGACAACAATACTCTCTGAATAAAAAATCACTCATAGAACTGCTGGAAAGAAGGGTTCGCAAAGATACTCTGCCCTACTGACACTTCGAACAAAGGCCATACAGAATAAGACTATGATCTGTTAATTTAAAATGATGCTGATCAGCAATTTTGCTTTGTTGCGCTTCAATCATTGTATCTGAAAATTCAATAACCTTACCGCAACGCTCACACACCATATGATCATGATGCTCACCATGTTCTAATTCAAAAACAGAGACGCCTCCCTCAAAATTATGACGTACAACCAGTCCTGCTTGTTCAAACTGAGTGAGCACACGATAGACGGTCGCCAGTCCTACCTCTTCCCCCATTTCTATTAATTTCTTATAGACATCTTCTGCACTCATATGGCGGTCTTTCGCATTTTCAAGCAATGCTAAGATTTTGACACGGGGGCCCGTCACTTTTAAACCCGCGTTGCGTAACTCTTGTTGTGACATTAAAAGCTCCTTGGACAATAACTTAAAATCAGATAAGATGGCCGGCATTCTATGCTGGAGCACCTTTTAATGAAACGACTCATCTTGCTTATAATTTCTTTTTTGTTGACAGCCTGCAGTCAGTTTATCCCTGTCTATCATCCGCCTGTGCAACAAGGTGAATTGATTAGCACCAAAATGGTCGAACAATTACAAACTGGCATGAGCACAGCGCAAGTGCAAGAAATTTTAGGGAAACCATTACTCATCAATGTCATCGATACAAACCGTTTAATTTATGTCTATACACTAAAGCTCAACTTTAAACCTCAAAAACAACGCACGCTGATAGTCAATTTTAGCAACAATCGCATGACTAATTTTAGTATTAAAACGAATGGTGGAGCAGATCATTTTGAAGAATAAGGACTTCAGCTCTTGGCAGCACGCTTCAACCGTGCCGCCTTTGGGTCGACTTTCAATCCGCGATAAATTTCCACTCGATCTCCTTCAGATAACCAAGCCTCTAATGTAACCAATCGACCAAATACACCCACTTTATTTTCAGATAAATTAATTTCGTCACAAGCTTGCAAAATCCCCGAACGCTCAATGGCCCATCTCACCGAACATTGTTTCTCAACCACAACAGGTCTTTCAATATACTGACCATTAGCACGCGCAAAACAGACGATCACTTTCATGAATGATCCCCATAAATTTTTTTAGCGCGCTGACAAAACGTGTCCACCAAACGATTCGCGACAGAATGAAATAGGGGTGAAAAAAAAGAAGCCATCAAGCCTGAGGAAAATTCAAAATCTAAAAATAAAGTCACCTGACAATGATTATCTGCAACGGTTTCAAACTGCCAAAAGCCTTCCAGTCGTTTGAAAGGACCATTGACTAAACGAATCTCAATCATTTTATGTGGCTGAAGACGATTACTCGTGGTGAAAGATTTTTTCATAGCACCTTTGACAAAAGTGAGACTAGCACGCACCTCATCGTCCGTGCGTTTAAAGATTTTGACATCTTTGCACCAAGGCACAAACTCTGGATAATACTGGATTTCATCCACCAACTGATACATTTGTTCTATCGTATGTGGCACAGTAGCCATTTTTTTGATTATTGACATAATATCGTGTAGGTTTGTGATCCAATTTTTCAATAAAAAATTTGAACATAATATACTGGAACTATCATGACAAAACAAACAATGGGGAAAAAAACGCTAGGGCGTATCATTGCCGACAATAGAAAGGCTCACCACGATTATTATCTCGAAGAAACTTTCGAAGCTGGCCTCGTACTCGAAGGTTGGGAACTCAAAAGTCTACGAGCCGGTAAAGTTCAACTAAAAGAAAGTTATGTCAAATTATTACAGGGAGAAGCTTGGTTAATCGGCTGTCATATTTCAGCCTTACAAAGTGTCTGCACGCATACCATAGCAGATCCCATTCGCACACGTAAATTATTGATGCATCGAAAAGAAATAAATAAATTGCAAAAAGCAATCGATCGACAAGGCTATACGATTATACCTGTCAATCTGCACTGGAAAGCCGCGCGCGTAAAACTCGATATCGCTATCGCTAAAGGTAAGCAACTCCATGATAAGCGGCAAACATTGAAAGATCGTGATTGGCAGCGCAATAAAGATCGGATTTTAAAGGGTGGATGAACAAAACTTACTAATTAAAATCTCACCTTCTCTGCAAAGCTGAACGCTTATCTAACATAACTTCACAATTAATTCATAAACTCGTTGAGTATCACAACTCATTTGCTATAATGCCCAGCGAAATAAACCAACCTTAAATTTTACGCTTGTTTTATTGATTAAAATCCAAGACCACTCAATTATGGGGGCGAACCGGCTTCGACGCGGGTTACAAGGTCTACGGGAGCATGTCGAGTGGGTGATCTAGCTCGTAAAATACTGGGTTACAAAATATAGTCGCAAAAAACGACAACAACTTCGCTTCTGCTGCAGTAGCAGCCTAGTGCGAACCGTTACTACAGCTTGCTTGTAGGCATGTAGATAACGGTCATAGGATACAAGACCGCAACTAATGGAGCCCTACATCAGTTGTTAAAACCTCGGGATCGTTATTTGGTATCACTCTGTCTGTCGAGTGCC
>Ga0155588_1098_pt2 | contig 9932 bp, 9 predicted proteins | sample RifCSPhighO2_12_FD_107245 | JGI IMG/M metagenome (GOLD analysis project Ga0155588, IMG submission 107245) | Gammaproteobacteria bacterium RIFCSPHIGHO2_12_FULL_41_15
GAACTTCAGGTAAAGGTTCAGCAAACAGATCAATTCACTTTAGAGGCGCTGTTTGTGCGTTTAATGGCAGTCAGTCTCAGTGCAACAACATTTGCTAAACATGCTAGGCGTTCTGCAGATGGAGAAGCACTAACGCTTTCAATGTCTACACTTTTACCTGCGCTTAAAGTGGAAATGGATTCTAAAATTAATGACATGGTTGAGCATTACCCTGGTTTAGCAAAACGTTGGGCTTTAATGCCTTGCTCAAAGGAATTTATGGAGAGTGATATATTTAATGGGTTTGTCGTCAGTGCGTTGGGCGGTCAAATGAGTGCGAGTTCAATGGATGTGAGTTCGTCGTATTCACCCGCACTGTTTAGCTCCAAAGCAGAACAGCGGTGGCGGCTTGGTACTCACCAACAGAGGAGACCATTTAATATTCGACGGCAATTACAACACTGATATTGATTGTTCGTTAATTTGTGACCACGCGCAGTATAGAATCTCTCCATCAACCCATATATACTGCTCGACCCAGCATCATCGATAGCATTATTGAACCTTATGCATTGATTAGGGTTTCTGCGTGTGATTGTTGTTGTGCACTCAAGCTTGCCTTGGACGCCTGATACAATTCCGATGATTCCCACTTGAACTTTTTGGTTCAAAAATCAAGTTGGTGGTGCTGGCTTACTTTGGCCCCGGTGGCGCAGCTGGATAGCGCAGTCCCCTCCTAAGGGACAGGTCAGAGGTTCAAATCCTCTTCGGGGCGCCACAAAACAATAGAGGAACAAAGCATGCGACCACTCAATAAAGAATCGGGCCTCACCTTAATCGAAATCATCTTAGTGATTGCGGTTTCAGTAGGCATTATTATCACAGCAACCCGTTACTATATCAGCACTCGCTTAAATGCAAATGTTGAAAGTGCTATAGCGCAAACCAAAGAAACCGTACAACTAAGCTATGAATGGCTCAACCAACAACCGCAAGCAAATTTTGCTGGAAATGGTCCCACACAAACAACCATTAGCAATCAACAACTCATCAACTCGAACTTCGTCACTCAAAAACAACTACAAGGTCCCTGGCCTAACTCCAATCTCACAGTGAGTCCAGACCCACAAGACGCAAGCCATTTACGCATCGCTTACGCTAACATCCCCACGAGCGCTTGCCTCAACTTAACCCACCGACTAGAAAATGTTGTCTATAATCAGCAGCAATCCTCCCCAACCGCTTGCCAACAACATCAGTACTATGGAGTATTTTAATGAGAGTTGTTATCGCCTCTAGCAATCGTGGTAAATTACGCGAAATCACGCAATTACTATCACCCTATAAACTTGAAATCATTCCTCAAAGTGCCTTTAACCTGACTGCCATTGAAGAAACAGGTGGTACTTTTATTGAAAACGCCATCCTCAAAGCCAGACATGCTGCCAAGCACTCTGGCTTGCCCGCTTTTGCTGATGATTCAGGGCTGGTCGTACCGGCCCTCAATGGTGCACCCGGTATTTTTTCAGCTCGCTATGCCGGCAAAGAAGCAACAGATCAAGATCGCATCCATAAATTACTCGCTGAATTATCTGATGTGAAAGCAGACAATAGATCGGCCTACTTCGTCTGCGCTCTAGCCATGTTGCAACACGAAAACGATCCCGCGCCAATCATTGCTCAAGGCTTTTGGCATGGGGAAATTTTGACTGAGCCACGAGGGAGAAATGGTTTTGGTTATGATCCCATCGTGTATCTACCTGATTTAATGCGCACTGCTGCTGAATTGCCTGACGAATTAAAAAATACACTCAGTCATCGTGCACGTGCCATGCAATTATTTATCAAGCAGTTACCAAATATAACTTCAGAAATTGCATCATAACATTGCCTTAATGTATTATTTTTTGTATTATATCTCGCCCCACCCCAAACTGGGCTTTTGGTTTTCAGATTAGAGGCGAATCAGCGAGGCATGCATACTGCGTGCGGTATATCGCCATAACATTTAGGTAGAGGTTCCAATATGTCGACATTAAGCTCCCGTTTACTGGTCATCAGCGGTCTACTATATATAGGTAGTTGCTATGCAGACGGAATGCCTTCAAGCAAACCTGGACTCATGCCTTCTCTACAAACGCTGATCGACACAACTACCCATACTGCCGCCACACAACAAGCGATCGCCACGCAAACACCCCAAACAATCAATCTTGGACCACACACCCTAAAAGATTTACAAGTTGCCGGTCCCATCAACGTACGACTCACTAATAATCGACGACAATCCGTTGTACTGAAAGGCAGTCCAGCAACCCTCAATCAACTCACTGAACAAATAACGCGATCAAGATTATCTATTCGTAACGACAGCTCACAACCCATCACACTCACGCTAGGTGGTGGCGCGCTCAATCATCTTGATATCGATAACAGTATGGTTCGCGCAACTCACTATCAAACACAGCAACCCATTTACATTACTTTGCATGGCAAGGCACACTTAATGCTCAGCGGCATGATCAACTTAAAAGAACTTAACGCGAGTGATGAAGCTAATGCTCACATTTTGTGGGTCAATAGCACTCACCTCAATATTCAAGCCAATGGTCATAGCCACTTAAACCTAGCCGGCCATGTCAAAGAAACAAACATCCGATTAAGTAATGCTGCCAACTTACAAGCAACCTCACTAACCGTTACTAATATGCTCGTACAAACACAAGCTCACGCCATAGCCAATGTGCAGGCAATTGATACACTTCGCGCTTTTGCCGTCAATAACAGCGGCATTTATTATATGAATCAACCCAAACACTTAACACGCAACAGTCAGGACGCTGCTAATATTCTCGCACTGAGATAAGAGAGACTAAATGAAACACTTTACTCAACTGATGGCTATCGGCCTTTTCACCACGACACTGACTGGCTGCAGTTTTTTAGCGACTGGAGATAGAACCGGCAAAGTCAGTGATCCCGCAAAACAAGAACAGATGACAGAGCAGCAACTCACTAGCCGCATCCAACAATCAGGTGGCACTGTCATGGTTCAAGGCGATCAAATCGATTTTGCGCTACCCGTTAATCAATTTTTTGACGACAGCACCACTCAACTGAAAGAAAAACAACAAGCAACACTGAAAAACATTGCGAGACTCATTCAAACCAAAGGCCCTACCGCTAACGTGGTCGTTGTCGGTTACACCAATAATTCTGGTACCGTTGCTGATCAAAAAAAACGTGCACAGCAACACGCCGAAGTGATTGCTGCTTACTTATGGAACCAAGGCATAAACAGCAAAAATATTACGGTGAAGAGCATGGGCAGCCAAGATGCCGTTGCTTATTCTGATACGGCAGCAGGTAGCCAAGCGAATAGACGCATCATGATTTTGGTGAATCATCAGCAGCAAGCTTGAGACTCCTCACCCCCGATCCAGATCAACAAAATCAACACACCCTATAGCTTTCCGCAAATCGACATTTGTCATTTTGCGGCAAGATAGATTCATTAAAAACTTGCCGAAAATCGACATTTGTCATTTTGCGGAAAGATATATTTGTGATAAAGTTTCCGCAAATCGACATTTGTCATTTTTCGGAAAGTAGAGCTAACATGTTAAACACAAATTTTATTGATAGAAAACAAGAGCTTAAAAGCCTATCTAGTGTTCTAAACAAAAAAACCGCTAGTCTTATTATCGTCAAAGGTAGACGCCGCATCGGTAAAAGTCGCTTGATCAACGAATTCGCCAGCAAACACAAGTTCATTAAATTCTCAGGACTCGCGCCACAAACAGGTGTTGATGCGACTGCGGAAAGAAACCGCTTTGCACAATCACTCACACAGCAGCTCGACATACCATTTATCAGCACCGATGACTGGGGCACACTGTTTTCACAATTAGCTGCAAAAACAACGCAAGGCCGAATCATTATTTTATTTGATGAAATATCCTGGATGGCACATGACGATCCACTGTTTTTAAGTAAACTCCAATATGCCTGGGAAAATGAATTTCAACGCAATCCAAAACTAATTCTCATACTTTGTGGCTCTGTGTCTTCATGGATTAATAAAAACATTTTAAACAGCACCGGATTTTTTGGCAGAGTATCACTCACTCTTACACTCGACGAAATGCCATTATTATCCTGCAACGAATATATGCTGAGTTTAGGCTATAAACAAAGTGCTTTTGAGAAACTTAATATTCTCAACATAACCGGTGGCGTTCCATGGTACATAGAACAAATCAATCCAACGGTTAGTTTTTTAGAAAATATTAAACGACTGTGCTTTATGAAGGACGGACTCTTGGTCACGGAATTTAATAGAATCTTTCATGATTTATTCGAAGTCAGACGGCACAAAATATTGGCGCAAATTTTACAAGCGCTAGTCTCTGGACCCAAAGACGCACAAGAAATTGCGACTACGATTGAATATGGTGCCGGCGGTGTTTTAGCAGAATATTTAACGGATTTAGAAACTTCGGGCTATATTCATCGCGACTACACATGGGCATTGCAATCGGCCGTCACTTCAAAACTCAGTCGCTATCGTTTGAAAGATAACTATATTCGTTTCTATTTAAAATACATTGAGCCAAAGCGACGCCAAATTGAAAGACAGCAGTTTCAATTAATCAATATATCAGCGCTGCCAGGTTTTCAAGCGACCATGGGTTTGCAATTTGAAAACCTCATTTTAAACAATCGAGCACTTATTTTTGAAATATTAGGCATCCCTAGTGAAACAGTCATTCAAGACAATACATTTTTTCAAAAAAAAACCAATCGCATACCGGGCTGTCAAATTGATTATCTAATTCAAACCACATTTCACACGTTGTATATTTGCGAAATTAAATTCTCAGCACAAGCAGTCACACCTATCATCATCAGTGAGGTCAAAGAAAAAATTAAACGCATTAAAATACCCAAAGGATTTACTTGTATACCCGTTTTAATTGTTGCAAACGGTGTCACTGATGAAGTCATCGACAATGGTTATTTTTTCAAAATAATTAATCTGGCAGAGTTGATATAATCCTAGAATCAGCCGTTGAAGGCTACTGCGAAAGCTTAATGCACTAAGGGACAGGCGCAAAATAAAAATTGTGATTTTGAAAAAGTGATATCCCGTCATTGCGATATGCAAGCGAAGCAATCCAGGAGATATCTCAGGGCTGTCCCATCTTAATTTTTGAACAAAAAAATATCTTTTATAGAACTTTTATTAGTCATTGCGAACGTTAGCAAAGCAATCCAGGGATCTTTTTTTCACAAATGACGCTGGATTGCTTCACTTCGTTCGCAATGACAGCATTCAGATGGGACAGCCCTAGAGGAAATCCTGTATTTTCTAGACTGCTTCGCTCGCAATGACAGCAAGGGTTAAAACCACGGGCATTTCGGAAGCGCCAATAATTTCATCTCTTAAATCTTTAACTCTTCTTTTGAATAGCGCGTTGCACACCTGCTAACCGCCTGATCCACGGGTGGGTGTCTCGCACAGACTGTTCCATTTTGGCCAGCGCACCATAAGCGGCTTTACGTGTATCATAAACACCATAGGCCAATACAAACCAATCACTACCTAAATAATAAGTATGAAATATTTTAGCCCCTTCATTTAAATTATTGGCAAAAATAAACTGCGTAAGCTGTGCTGGGTCACGTGAACCAATAAGCTGAATAGTATAGGCTTTCGATGAAGCGGCCAAAAATTCATGTTCTGTCTTTGTATATTCACGTGGCGCCCCTTGTTTTTCAGCTAATAGTTGAGACTTCACTTGTTTGAGTTGATCTTGTTGTTTTTGATCAAGCACAACGGCCATATTTGCGGGCGATGACTGCTCCACAACACTCGTTGGCAATGCAGAAGATTTTGTCAATTGATCTTCATCAGATTGGGAGGGATTCTCCGATACTGTTTTGGGCTCACTCAATGCCGTCACTCCTTCGGATGACACCGTTTGCTCTGAACTCACCGTTTGCTCTGAGCTCGCCGTTTGCTCTGAACTCACCGTTTGCTCTGAGCTCGTTGCCACGACACTCGACGGCTTTTCATCCGCATGAGCGATCACTGAATCCTGATCAGATGACTCTACTTTGATCTGATTATTTTTTTTCATCAACCCATTAGCAACCAGCACATGTTTTGCAATGGCGGTCGCTTTGTCTGGAGCAGGCTTTTCAACAGCAACCACCGACTGTGCTGGCTGCGTACTAACGGCCTCATCGACTTGCGCTGTTTTACTTGCATCGATTATTTTTTTTTGCTCAGCCGCAACAGGTTCACTACTTGAAGGTGAAACTGCAACAGATTCACCACTCGAAGGTGAAGGTGAAACCGCAACAGATTCACCACTCGAAGGTGAAGGCGAAACCGCAACAGGTTCACCACTTGAAGGTGAAGGCACGACTTCAACTGATGCTGCCTTAAACGGTTGCAATCCTATAAAAGTTAACGCTTGAGTTTGATTATTTTTTTCAAACGTTAAACCCTCATTGTTAATGGCAACCACTTCACGACCATCAGCCAACCGACTACCTGGATGCACCGATTCAAAATCGCCATTCATATTAATCGTGGCGGTCCATTGACCATGTAATTTTTCAACATAAGCCAAAGAAATTTTATCTGAATGCGTAGAACTAAATGAATCTGTCATTGACAGTTTGCCACCATTCAGCTTTAAAATTTTATCGTTATATTGTGCAATACGAGAATGCGCAGAAGCTATGCCCACTTCTTCTTCCAATAAACGTCGCTGCATTTTCGCCAACTCAAACTGATTGAGCATTCTCATATAAATATTTTGATTGGTTAATAATTGAGGTTTCGTTAAAAGCACTTGTTTTGGAATGTCATCTAATGTAGTTGGTGCAACCAAAGTCGATGCTTGAACTTTATTTGGATCTTTTTGAGTGAAAGGAACTGCCTGAATATTACTATTATCTTCTCGCCCCCAAACAATTTGCCCCACCGTATTTTGACCATTCACTAGCCCATAGACCTGCCAACCTAAAAATACAAAAGCCAAAATCGTTAATATCATGACTAATCTTTGTTTATTATTCGACTGCATATTTATCTCCCCCAAACAGATAACTGTATATTTCCTTTCAACAAACCGTCAGTTAATTCGGTTTGCACACCCATTAATGTCACCGGCAACCCATCAAATTCAGCACCAATCATCGTCAGCATTTTTGGTGAAATATGATCAAACCGAATCGTCATACGCGCTTCATTTGAAGAACCGTGCAAGTAGCGACTCTCAAATTTGACCGCCTGTGTTGTAAGCAACTGATCAATTTCATCCATTAACAATGCCATCACTTTTTCAGTTGGCATAATTGTATTCGCCGATTGACGCATCGGTAAATTGACTCGTTGCGTTAATTCCGCACCGACTGCATTGATCTTGCAGCGAAAATGATTTTGCGCTGCAAAACGCTCAAGTTCTTCATAATTTCCACCATCTTCAAGCATCAAAAACTGAAAAACCTGACCATCAAAATGCATCGACTTCACCTGCCAACCTGGCACCGTTAATGTGACATCTAGCGCATTGGCCAATTCAACTAATTGCTGATTGGGATCAGGTAACTGAGTGACATCGTGGTAGTCTTGATAAGGATTCACGATTTTTTTAGCAAAAGGCCGCATCGGAATATTTTCATCATAACGTGGTTGCACCATCCACCAAACCGCCATCCCTGCCAGCGCTAACACAAACAAACTCACAAAAACCGAGGTATACGAGGTTAATTGCCCAACTTTCAAGGCAACATTTAGAGGCAACAGTTTATAATGATCTTTGACTGGCAAATCCATAAAGACGGGTTCATCCAACTGTGTAATCGCTGCAACAAATTCAGCGGGAATCACCAATTGTTTATCATCATTTGTAGCCTCTTTGGATAAAGGCACCTCTCCATATAAATACACATAATAATTATGGTCACCCGTCAATAATGGCATTAATTCAGATCGCAAAGCGGATGTTGGTAAAACAGTATCCAAATAAACCGAACCATTTTGCACAACCACCAATAAAATACTATGACTGTCGATTTGCTCTTCACAATAAATTAAATCTTTGGGTTGATTAAAAAAATCCCAAATCGATTCACCTAACAAATATCCAGGTTCCCTAGAAAACACAGCTTCTAAGTGGCCACTTGTTTTAGTGAATAGGCGTACAAACTGTCCCTGGCTTTCGGCTAAAAGCTTCACTTCTTGCGTCATGAGGTTTTTCTTTTTCATCACCAAAGATTCGCGATAAGGTTGCATCACAAATTGTGTGTCATCACTACGTGTTAAAATAGGCATCACGACACTCCATTATTAATGATCACAGGTGTAATCAAGACTACCATCTCCGTATGTTTTGCCTGCATACCCTTACCACCTAACGCATCGATTCCCATCATGCTGGCTGATTTAGTTTCATCGCTTAATTTTTTATAGCCTGCCACAATCAAAGTCGAACCCGATTGAACCACGCTACGTTGATTAAATGATTTGCTAGTAATTGTTGGCACTTGAATTGCCTGATAATCACTCCCTTTACGATGATTTTTGCCATCATCAGAATCAGGCGAATTACTAACTTTATCCAATCTTAATAAACTAGAAATTGTCGAGCTGATTTGCATATAAACAAAATTATCGCGAATTTTTGGCAACAAATATAAAGTTAATCCTTCCGTAACCGTGCCAGGATTAATTGAACTAGAAACAATGCCATTGTAAGTCGTCGAACTCGTCAGACTTTGCACGTAACCGGTATCTTGCGTAATTTTAATTGTTGCAATTTGATTATTAAGCGTCACCACTTGTGGTTGATTGACAACTCGCACCTTACCCTGCTGTGCAAGCGCGTTAATAATGGCATTAGAATTATCATCTCCAATTTGCACAGCACCCAAACCGTTAGCACTGCTGGTCGCACCACCCAACTGTGTTGCAATTAAGTTTGTCGCATTAGATAAATTACCAAGCACTTTAAAATCAGTATGCAACGCCCTACCAACAATATTCCAATTGATACCATAATTACTGGCTTCATTGAGATCCACATCCAGTACACGCACTTTAATAGCGACTTCTTGAGACAACACGGCATTCAACTGTTTAATATAGCGATCCATTGCACGAATATTTTCAGGCTTATCATGGGCTGTCACCGTTGTCGTCGACTCTGACACCATGACTTCACCCATTTTTGATTTCAGTCGATTCAGCGTCTCTTTTAAATCGCGCCAAACAGATAAATCTGCATGCAAATTGCTGTATTGATCGTCATTCAGCTGAGTCAACGGCGAACCGGCCGTACTACCATTTTCTGCACTGCCATAATTTTGTCGATTTTCAGTAGAACCCTCTTTTTGTCCGACTAAATAATTCGATGCGCCTGGCATAAAAGAAATATTGAATGTTTTAGTCACATAAGCTGACCAATTCAACTCAGCACCATCGATGACATAATGATAATCGGTTTGCGCCTGAATATTATCGAGTGCGCCTTGAATATTACCTGAGTAATTGAGTGAAACAGGGCGATCTGCTTGAACGGAATGATCGAAACTGGCTGTCATATTAGTCGAATGCAATAAACGCGACATCAATAAATTAAGGGGCATCTGATTCGCACGCATCGTCACAGATTGCCGCAACCAAGCAGGTTGTGTACGCAGTGGAATCGGATGCGTATTCACATAATAACCAGGCCTTTCTTTCACTGCTGGCGCTGTCTGTTCACTTTTGTCTAGACTTTCTTGAATCTGACTGTGCGTCATATCAACATTGTCTTTGGCTTGCAGATAAGGCTTTGTCACACACCCACCCAATAAAACACATGGGATAGCCAACAATGCCGTTGCTTGTAATTTTTTCATACCTATCAACCTATAGTTCAATACATATTTATTTC
>Ga0155588_1007_pt1 | contig 9916 bp, 9 predicted proteins | sample RifCSPhighO2_12_FD_107245 | JGI IMG/M metagenome (GOLD analysis project Ga0155588, IMG submission 107245) | Gammaproteobacteria bacterium RIFCSPHIGHO2_12_FULL_41_15
CAATGTTATTGCCCATACCTTCAAACCATGGGAGGGGCTCGATTAACTGGCAACGTTTGGAATATGAAAATAAAAAAGAAATTGCTATAACCTTAACAAGCTAGGCTTGCTGCTTTAAAGCACTGTTGAGGGATGCTAACAGGGCTCTCATATCTCATTGACGGGGAGTTAAGAAAAAATATCATTTAAAGCTTGTTTCCAAGGCAATGCCAACACATCATCAAAGCGTTTTGCATAAGGATCATTGGAAAGAATGCGCCCTTCTGCCTGAGGAAATTCCTTTTTCAATAATCGTAAGGGTTTCGCCATTTGTTCGTTGACCGCTAGTGCACTTTTAATTTCAAGCAATAAAGTGGGTTGGCCAGGGCGCTCAATAATTAAATCAATTTCTTGATCTGTGACTGTGCGCAAATACGAAAATTTATAGTCTTTTTGATAATAAGAAGCCAGTCGTATACATTCACTAATAATAAAATGTTCAAATGCACTGCCATAAGAAAAGGTGCTCGGTAAAAGTGGCAAAGATAATTGCAGAGACAAGGCGCGAACAACGCCTGTATCAAAAAAATAAAACTTGGGTTTTTGATGCACTCTTTTACGAAGTGAACCATGATAAGGTTCTAACATATAACCAATGAGCGTATCTTCTAAGATACTGAAATAAGTTTTAACCGTTTTGTCGTCGATATTCACATCGCGTGCAATATTCGAATAATTAATAATGGTGCCATTGCATTGTGCTGCTACCTCAAGAAATCGTCGAAAAGGCGTGAGATCTCGCACCAATTGTTCTGCCGCAATTTCTTCTTTTAAATACGTGTGGGAGTAGGCTGTCAGAAATTGTCGTTTTTCATTGTCATTTTTACAGTCAAAAATTTCAGGTAGCGTCCCCCAATGTAATGCTTGATCTAAATCAAATGTATCACCGATTTCTTGATAAGACAGTGGGTATAGATGATAAACAAAAGCTCTGCCTGCCAATAAATTCGCACCATCACGTTTTAGTTTTCTAGCACTAGAGCCTGACATAATAAAAATTTTGTTTTTGTCTTTCATCAATCGTTGTACAACATTTAATAATGCAGGCACTTTTTGAATTTCATCGATGACTACATAGAGCTGCTCAGCAGGCAAGGCTTTAACCATTTCATAAAGGCGGTTGGGTCGAATTTTGAATTGGCTTTCAAGATCTTGATCTAATAGATCAAGAAAACAGGTTTCAGCAGCAGGAAAGGTTTGCTCAATTAAGGTGCTTTTGCCGGTGTTTCGAGCACCGAACAGAAATAAATGCCGATCTGAAGGCAATATAAGAAGTCGCTGGAACATGGGTATCTACACCGATTTTATTTTACTATTTCGGAGTATTATCCATTTTTTACATTATTTCAATTTGAAAACGCGAAAATTCGGAACTAATTCCGAAAATTACCTGTTTTTTCGGAACTAATTCCGAAAAAAACGGTTGCTGACATGCTTGGGCTTGACCAAGCTTTACTTTTGCCTTCAGCTGCTGATTCTAGGATCAATTACACGATAAACACTGGCAAATTGAACAGTATCATCGAACCATAAAGCAAGTGTGCAATATTGAAAGCTTCCAAATTCGCACTAAAGTCGCTGTTAAAAACCCCTATTTTTGCTGAAATTTGTGGTTATGTGAAACTTCAGCAAATGAAAGCAACGGAAATGATTAAAAATTGTTACGAATGACAGCGTGATTTATTTAATGAAGTGATTTCTGGCTTTATAAAGTCACTCATTCCAAATATGGCCCACATGAATTCACAATACTTGGGTGCCGTCAATGCGTAACTCCTAACTTTATATCGCTTGGTTTGTTTTACAGTTAAACCAGCACCCCAGTTAAATGGAACGACGTCAGCAGAGGGTGAAGCAGTTGTGCGAATATTACCGCCGACACCTGTATTATGCAGAGCGAGATTCGCAGCCCAGTTCATCAATCCATTAATCTTAATGCCAGTGTTGATAATAGCGGGATCGGTTTGCAACTCGTTCCAAAGCGTTTGAACTAATGCTTTTGGCACGCCGGGATTTCCAGTCTGTGCAGAACCACCGGTATCGACTTCACCGCTGTTTGTTTGTGCTAGTACACCGATATTAAAGGTCGTATTGGGTCCAATGATTCCCATGTCATGCATTTTTTTTAGCATGCCAACGACTTGGTTACCGTATTTGACTTGATCACCATCAATCTCGTTAGGAATATTTCTGGCAGGATCATCATTATAAAACTGCGGATTAATATCATCGAAATAAATATGATGGTCTTGCGCGAGTTTCTGCAAAATATTACCGACAAAACCAATACCGTTTGCATCATTCCATCCACAGTACTGTTGCTCACAAGCAATATCTGCAGCACGTGGAGAAATAGAAAGAATGGCATTCGGTTTTTTTTGTTTAAAGAGAGTAATGGCTTGCACCATATCGTCTGTGGCTTTTTGCTCATCCGCTGGTGTGCATTCTGTTGGGATGGCACAACCTTCGCCGTATAAAGTTTCAATATCGATATCGATACCGTCATAGAGCGGAACACCATTGGCTTTCAGCTCCATAATGGCCGACATATCTTGAGCAAAAGTTTCCGGTGTTTTTAATAAAGCAGCCCAGGCTGGTGTAGGATGACTCGATGTAGGGTCTGGCATACTGGGTGTACCGGCTGAAGAGCCACCCATATTCCAACCGCCAATGCTTGCCAGTAGTTTGATAGGTTGGCCATGACTATTATTGATTGTATTTCTTAAATGCGTCACGGTCTGAGGGCCGGAAGTGTGCAGTGATGTCCAGTAAGTGTTGTAGTCTGTCCCTGGTTGATCGGGGGCCGCTTGCCCTTGGTAGTTAGTCCAAAAGGCCGCATCAACGCCATTGGCGGTGCCGGGTCCCGGCGCGTCTTTAACACCAAGACATTCGGGAATCGGGCTGCCTTTGCCAGGTTGACCCGATCCATCGCCCCAGCAATAGGGGTAGTTGACCCAAAATGCATCGATTAATATGGTATAACCAGAGTCTGAAATATTTTCACCGCCGTTCGCAAAATACCAAACCTCGGGGCTGACATTGTCATAGGTTTGGAAAAAACCAATGATATTTGGGGTTAAGTGGGTAGTCTTACTAGCCGCTTGAATGCTTGGAGATAATGCAAAAAAAAGCGTTGTAGACAAAATCATTAAAGGTAAGGCGCATAAGCCGGTGTGAATTGAGTTAGAAACGCGTTGTTTGAACATATTTTCATTGCCTTTCTGTTGTAAATTTGAAGTGTTACCTTAAGGGAAATTAGACAGGCCCTATGATATACCATGATTGGAGAGTAAGCACGTTTTGAGTTATTGTGTGCGCGCGGTGCTGTGTCCTACTGATGGTTGACTGTCTACAATGCCTCTGCACTCTATCAGTGTTTGCCCGCTTACGCTGTGCGCGGTACGGTTATTTAGCGGTGCTGTTTGTGGTTCTTTTTTCCTTGATGCATTTACACGGTAAATTACCCACACATCCTGTAAGCACGAGACCCCGCTTTTTGCAAATCTGTCTTCGTTGGTCAATTAACTTTTGTTGCGTAGTATAGTGAGTTTTTGAACAGGCTGCCATTCCTGTGCCCGTACTACACTAGTATATTGTTTGTGTGGTTTTTTTGGCTGCAGTGATTGATAATGCAGTGATTGATAATGCAGTGATTGATAATGCTGTCATTGATAAGGCAGCGAGAGTACAGAGCGCTATTGATAGTTTCATTTTTCTCCCCTTCCTTTAGTGTTGTTATATACTGCGCGCAGTATAGTTTTTTCCAGATAGCTTGTGCATTTAATTATCCTAGATTTAGTGCATTAAGCTTTCGCAGTAGCTTCCAGCTGCTGATTCTAGGATTATAGTAGATATTTGAGCTTCGGTTTTTTGTGCGTTGTAAGCCAGGTTGTTGTGTAGAATTTTTGGGGTTGCTTCACTGATAATGACAGGCATTTTGTCACGAAACACTCTGCCAAATCACGCCAAAATACGCTTTATTTTTACTGTCTTTTTCAATGCCCAGCAGACTGGTCAGCTGCATTTCTTGATCTTCTAATCTCGCCTGACTATTCACCAAATAATATTGACTATGAAAAATTAATGTTGATATGCCCATCGCCATCGGACATTGATTAGTGAGATCTGTTATATTTTGAGGTTTTTTGGCTGCCAAGCACTGAGCCAATGTGATGGCTTCATTCATGTCTATCTTTTGATTGAGTGCAAACAGTATAGGTGCAATTTGTTCTGCTGAAGTAATATCACTCACATTAATTTGATTGGTTTTTTGCGGTAACGCGACAAGGTAAGGAGATAACGTCGAAAATAATTGTGGTGTCACAGCGGGTGTTTGACTATTCATGAGTAAAACCGATTTGAGTTCAGTCACATTGACCATCGGCATTCGAGCGGGTCGATAGGGTGGATGATGATTCAAATAATTAGACTCATCTCCTGTTGGGAGCATCCAATGACTCACTGACTCTGCAATAAGATTGGCAGTTTGAAGTGACGTGTTAGGTGAGACAGCCGTGATCAATCTCGCAAAAGCAGGTTGATTCTGAGTGAGTGTCAACGCGTTAATATTGAAACGATTATTCGCATCCAATAACACACCTTGAGCAACCGCTTGACCTAATTTAATAGCTGGAATCGGTGTGTTGCCCTGTAAAGAATATATTGTTTGCCCTTGATTGAAAGATTGCACTTTACTTTGAATGGCGCTTAAACTCCAAACCTGTGTAGCGTTAGCAGCTAAATACAATTGATCTGAGTTGTGAATCAACATGGCTTGATTCACGATGGTCGCTTGGTTAATTAAAATAGCCGTTGAGAGAATCGCGCAAACAGCTGTAATAAGAAGTGCTGTAATTAAAGCGCTACCGCGTTGTTCCCATCGTTTAAACCACATGGAATTTTCCTCCTGGGGTAGCGATTACTTTTTGAATACTACCCCAGTCAGTGAGAGTCAGTGTCATGATAACGGCGCGTGGCATGGGCGTACCTTCTGTCGCCGGTGTATCTGGAGGTGGCCAAACAGATTGAGGCCGTCCCTTATTATCGACTAATTGAAAATTGAGTTGAGTTATGCCGGTTAATAAAGGTTGTTGAATAGGTGGAGATGGCGTATCCGGTTGATCTAGCACAGGCCAAACTTGTCGAACTAACTGACTACCAGCAAGCTGATAACTGATGCGCTGTAAATTGCTATGTGATGAAAGTTCGGTGAGATCAATATTGCTGCTGTTCGTGAAGGTGAGACTGTTGCCTCCTAATAGAATAGAAGCGATAGAATGTGCGTTGGCATCGAGTACAGGACGATCAATCATCTCTTGCATATCTCTTTGCATTAATACCAGCGCAATTTGAACCTCTGCCAATCGCTGATTGACTTTGCTGATGCGGTCATGCATGTCGACCATGTGACGAATAGCTGTGGCGCAGATAATGCCAATGATGGCAAAAATAGCTAGAGCAATTAAAATTTCGATGAGTGTAAAACCAGATTGTGGTTGATTAGTTTTTTTCATGACGCAATCGTAGCATAAAAGTGATTCATCAATTAGTGACGACAGGAGTAAATACCCATGCGGTCATAGTGTCTGACAGAGAGGGATCATTTTTACTCGTAATATTGACTGACACAATGGCATAATGATCTGCTTTGCTGATTGTTTTGATGTGATAAAGCCATGCTTGGCCAAAAACTTTTTCAGGATTAGTCGCATCAATGTCTGAACTAGGGACAGACATGAGCCCTGCTTGTAAATTACTGACGACAGACATAGCAACATCATGAGCACTCATTTTGCCTTTGATATGCGCATCAGTACTGATGCTGCTAGAGACAGCGCTATAAATAGCTAATAAAGCAATCGCCAAAATAACGATAGCGATTAGGACTTCGATTAGAGTAAATCCTGTTTGTTTTTGCATGGCGTTTATTATCTTAATTATCTCAATAACCCAAATAAATCTTTTGGGTCTTTAGCCGTTGGCACAAGCTCAACGGTTTCTCCTAGACCTAAAGCATTGGCTTGTTCGTAGACGTATTTTAAAATGGCAAAATCTTCCATAGCAAAACCGACTGAATCAAATAATGTAATATCCGTTTCGTTATCCCGACCTGGTTTTTTGTTTTGTACGAGTTCCCATAACTCCGCATAAATATCACCTTGAGTTAAGTGCTGAATTTCACCTTCTTTTTTGGTTTGCGGTAAATATTCCACGACAATTTTACTGTGATGCAATATCTCTGGATCCAGTTCTGTTTTGCCCGCGCAATCACCACCAATGCCATTAATATGCATGCCGGGTTGTATCCAATTTTTTTCTAAAATTTGTAGGCGTTGTTTATCTGCCGTGGCAGTGACAATAATATCAGCGTTTTTGATACAGTCTTGAGTATTGTTACAGGCTTTTAAAGTAAAAGATTGGTCACGGAGATTGTTAGCAAATTTTTTCATGGCGTTGGGATCGATATCAAAATAATTCACTTGTTGAAGATCAAATAAGACGTGATGGGCGAGTACTTGGAATTCTGCTTGCGAACCATTGCCGATAATAGCTAGGGTTTGACTATTTTTACGTGCCAGATACCCGCTGGCGAGCGCTGAAGTCGCCGCAGTGCGAATGGCAGTCAACAAGGTCATTTCGCTGAGCATTAAGGGATAACCGCTTTGTACTTCAGCGAGTAACCCGATAGCGACAACCGTGAGTTTATTGTCTTTGACATTGAAAGGATGACCGTTGACATATTTGACGGAATAAAATTCATTGTCGGCAATAGGCATGAGCTCTATAACGCCATGTGGATAATGGATGACATGACGCGGACTTTTATTGAAGTCATGCCAGCGATTGAATGTTTGGCGTAGGCTGTCGATACTGCCTTGAATAAAATGGTTAAGACCTATTTGTGCGATGAGGGTTTTCAGTGTAGGAAGGCTGATGATTTTTGGCATGTGCATAGTCCTTTATTATTTCGTACCTGTTTCTAAGTAATGCGCGCAGCATAAAAAAATCCATCTTTATACCGTGTGCAGTCATTCGATCACTCGCTGAAAACGGTGGGTCTTTAGCCAGGTGGCCAACTCATTTGACGTCCAGCTAGCAAGTGTAGATGAATATGATAAACCGCTTGCCCACCTTGTGTATTGCAATTCATGACGAGTCGGTAGCCTTTTTCACAAAAGCCGAGATCGGCAGCGAGTTTGCGTGCAGTGAGCATGAGCTTACCGATGAGTTGACAATCTTCCTCTTCGATATCGTTTGGAGTGGCGATATGTTTTTTAGGAATAATGAGTATATGAGTTGGGGCTTTGGGGCTAATGTCATGGAAAGCAACCAGCACATCATCTTCGTAGATAAGATCAGTCGCCATTTCTTTATTGGCGATTTTACAGAATAGACAGTCGTTCATATGTTTTGCATCCTAGTGTGCGCCTAACTTAGCATGACGTAAGTCAACAGATTTCATTAATAGTATTAACGGCAATAATAAAAGAAAAGCAATCCCAATGGCATAGTAGGCATCCAGATAAGCAATCATATTGGCTTGTTGAGCCAATTGATTACTTAGCACTTGATGTGTTAAGTCAGAGTTGAGTCGCAGATGCGCACCTCGCAACCAAGTATCTAAATTAGGATTAAACTGATTAATGTGGCCGTTGAGTCGATTCCAATTAATTTGAGTTTCACGAGTGACCAGTGTAGAGAGTAAGGAAATACCCACTGAAGTACCCAGCATTCGGGCATAACTAAATAAACCTGCGCCTTCGGTAATATCTTTTTTATGGAGTGTTGCTAAAGCATAAGTGGAGATCGGTACCATAAACATGCCCATACCAAAACCTTGTAATACGCTAGAGAAAATCATGGCTTGTGCATTCATTTGTAAAGTGAAGTTGGCCATCAGAAAAGAACCAATGGCGCAATGAATGAGTGCGATACCTAGCAACCATTTGACGTTAATTTTTTTAATGAGTGGTACAGCAGTCATCATGCCAAAGGCACTGGCGAGTCCGCGAGGTGCCATTATCTGACCGGCAGTGATAGCGGGATAACCAAATAGATTTTCTAGCATGACGGGTTGTAATGCCATCATGCCAAAGAGTGCGCCGCAAAGTGATAGCAACAATATGGAAGAAATAGCAAAGTTTCGATCTTTATATAAAGTGAATTTAATAAGACTTTTGTCTTGCTGCACGATGCCACGAATAATAAAAATACTCATCGTCACGATGGCAATGGCGGCCATGGCGACAATAAAATTAGAATTAAACCAGTCTTTGGTATTGCCTTGATCTAAAAATAATTGCAGTGAACCGATGCCGAGTACCATCAGTAATAAGCCTGTCCAATCTACGCGAGTGATTTTTTGCTTCACACTGTTTGGAATCACAAAGTGAGTTAGCACCAAACCCAGAATACAAACGGGAATATTGATATAAAAAATCCAGCGCCAGGAAGAGTGTTGAACGATATAGCCGCCGAGTGTTGGTCCTAGTACTGGGGCTGCCATAATGCCAATGCCCCAAATGGCCATGGCGCGTCCTTGTTCTTCTAGGGGAAAAGTTTCGCGTAGTACGGATTGTGATAAAGGAATGAGTGTCGCACCAAAAGCGCCTTGCATAATGCGTAGTACCACCATTTCTTGCAAAGTGATGGCCGTACCACACAGTGCTGAGCTCACCATAAATCCTAAAATGTTGATCATGAGTAATTGTTTGCGACCCATCAGATCACTTAAAAAACCTGTAATGGGTAGCACGACTGCGGAAGCAACAATGTAAGAAGTGAGGACCCAGGTAATTTGTTCAGTCGTTGCACCTAAGGCCGACATCATATGAGGTAGTGCAACATTGACAATAGTGGAATCCAGCACCTCTAAAATGGCAACCAACATAATGGTAATGGTGATGAGTGTTTTGTTAAGAGCTATGGGTTGTTTGAGTAGCGCTTCGCTCATCCTAATGTATCCACTGTGACTGTGCAGCTTGAACCCATGCGTAATGGGAAATTATGATTGGTATCGGTGAATACAACTTTCACGGGGAAGCGTTGCGTCACTTTGACCCAGTTACCCGTGGCATTTTCAGGGGGCAGCAAGGCAAAACTAGATCCACTGCCTAAGCTGATGCTGTCGATTTTGCCGATAAAAATACGGTCGGGATACATGTCTACTTTGATAGTCGCTTTTTGACCAGGTTTGATACGTTGCAGATCAGTTTCTTTAAAATTAGCAGTAGCCCACCAATCGGTATCTTCAACTAAGGCAAATAAAGGTTGAAAAGCGGTGACTTCAGCGCCCACTCTTAAAGTGTCATTGGCAATATAACCTGAAGCAGGTGCATACACTTTGGTATAGCGCAGGTCTAACTTGGTTTTCGCCAATGTTGCGGCTGCTTGGCGAATGCTCGCATTGTTAATGGAAGGGTCTCCCAGTTTTTCTTCGGCTTCATTGACTTGGCTTTCTGCCGCGGTGAGGGCGGCTTTGGCGACACTAAGCTGACTGGTGACTTTATCCCCTTCGGTTGCAGGGTAGAGACGTTCTTTAACGAGAGTCATGATACGGCCGTAGTCGTGTTCAGCTTGAATAAGTTCTGCTTGTCGTTCGATGACGACAGATTTGGCAGTCGCTACACTCATTGTCGCAGATTTGACTTGTTGAATGGCATTATCATACTGCGCTTTGGCTTCATTGACTGCGATACGGTAAGCGGTGGGATCAATTTCAAATAATGGATCGCCCATGGTCACCGCTTGCTGATCTTTAATATAAGTTTTGATGATTGTGCCATTCACTTGGGGAGCAATGTTGACAACATGCGCTTGAACATAAGCATCATCTGTCGTGGGGTAGAGTTCGTTGTGTTTCCAGTAATAATAAATA
>Ga0155588_1048_pt2 | contig 9855 bp, 11 predicted proteins | sample RifCSPhighO2_12_FD_107245 | JGI IMG/M metagenome (GOLD analysis project Ga0155588, IMG submission 107245) | Gammaproteobacteria bacterium RIFCSPHIGHO2_12_FULL_41_15
CATCCCGCGGCTTGACAGCGGGATCCATTTTTACAAATGCATTAATTTAATTGATTATTGTTGTAAATCATTTCATGCAATGACCCTGGCAGAATCGCATGTCATACACGCTCTGAATCTGTTTTTGTATCCAACCAATATAAATGCCATACCAAGGGTTCGATATTCACACCATTAAGATCACCAAATCGCAGCGGCTTACCAAGAATAACCCCACGAGAATATTTACTAATCTGCTTTAAATCTTTTGGACGTATTTGACTTGTCCATTTAGCCTCGATCGGCCAAAATTGATTCCCATCAATATACGCAACATCAACCTCACCTTCCGCTTTAATATAGAAAGTTTCATAGAAACGTCGATAATGCGTCACAACACAGGCCTCTACCAGCAAAGATTGTAAGGCATTATCGGTTTGCTGCCGTAGCATTTGCTCCTGAAATGGATCTTTAGAAGGATTTAACCATGCATAGATAGCATGAAAAATAAACGGATCATTAAACATCAGCTTTTTGGCTTTCTTGGGCGCTAGCATCAACTTATCTTCTTGCAGTGCATACTGAACGAATACAGCATCCATTTGCACTAATAACTCAACATAATCGGCCACTGTTTTATGATGATCAATAGACAATCCCTCAGATAAAGTATGCCAGCTAACTTGGGAACCATAGTGCTTAATAATAGCTGACAAAATTTCTCTGAGATAATGCTCTTGCTTATCGCGCTTTAACACATCTCCTCTAATCCAGTCTGAATAGGTCTTCAAAGTTGCCGGCAAGATACAACCATCCCGCGCCAAGTCATTAATGGCCGTTAAATAGCCACCATGGAGCAAATACTTATTAAACTCCGTCATGAGTAACTGTAGGTTGTCATCACTCGCAAACTGACGTTCTTCCTCAGTCGCTTTCAGATCAGTGCACAATGCTTTGTTGGTTAAACCAACAACCTCACGAAAAGACAATGGATAGAGATGATAGTCTACTTGATCTGCTTTTCCTCTACGCCCAGGAAAAGTCATTCGTGCAGATTTCATGAGTGCTAAATCAGATCCGGTTAACATAACGACTACCGCTTCAAAGTAACCACTATCAGCGGCAAATTTAATTGCCTTATCCCAGTTTCCGATATAGGTGACCTCATCAATCAGCAGATATTTTAACCCTGGCTCAGCCATAAGCGCCAAGGTGTCTTTAATCAACTCAAATAATTGATTGTAATTTTCTATCAAATCTCCGGTCAAAAAAGCGATATGATTTGGCTCGACACCTTGCTCTAGCAAGTGCAGCATCCATTGCTTTAAAAAGGTTGTTTTACCCACCTGACGCCCACCGCCCAGGGTAAATATACCTGGAATGTTAGTCGGCAACTGGGTCAGTAAAGGCGAAATATAATGATAGGGCTCTGATTTTAATTTTCGTAAGTTCGGATCGCGCGCCTCGAACTCTTGAACACTTTCATGGTGAAGGTTGTGTATTAAAAATTTCACATCCAACATAACTGACTCTTAGCGTTGTATTGATACTGCGCGCGGTATTGATTGAAAATAGTAGCAAAGTTTGGGTGTTAGTCAATGACCAAATTTGGGCAATGGCCTTCATCCAAATCCCTCGTTTAGATGCTTTGCTCCAAAATGGCCAATCTACTGGACAGAGCATAGGCTCTAATACCTCGTCAACATTAAATTGACGAGTTGTTTACCACTGTCATCACGGGTTGTTTAGCACTGTCATACCGCGGCTTGACCGCGGGATCCAGTTTGTGAAGATTTCTTGGATCCCGCGATCAAGCCGCAGGATGATGAAACCTCAATAACCTTACCCTCACTGAGCATCAATTGCCCAACGCACCTTAACATCCACCGCCCAATCTTTATCTTTCTCACCACGCATTAAGCGCTGACAACCTGCATAAGCGATCATTGCAGCATTATCTGTACAAAATTCTAAGCGTGGATAAAAAACTTTCACTGCCCATTTGTCACCGAGTTTTTTTAATTCAGAACGCAATACACTATTAGCGCCAACACCGCCGGCCACGACCAACGTTTTATAATGAGTTGCATTTAATGCTCGCTGACATTTAATCACTAATGTGTCGACAATCGCTGTTTGAAAACTGGCGGCTATGTCTGATTTATCTTGGTCATTCAGCGCTGTGATAGAACGAATCAAATTCAGTGCTGCGGTTTTAATGCCGCTAAAACTAAAATCTAACCCAGGACGATTCACCATCGGTCTGGGTAAATCAAATCGCTTATCATCACCATGTTTTGCTAAATTGGCTAAATGCGCGCCACCCGGATAAGGTAGTCCCAATAATTTTGCGGTTTTATCAAAGGCTTCACCTACCGCATCATCCAGACTTTGTCCGAGAATATGATATTCACCCAGTCCTTCCACTCCGACTAACAGTGTGTGACCACCTGAAACCAGCAAACATAAAAAAGGAAATTCAGGTTGCTCATTTTCCAGCATGGGTGCTAATAAATGCCCCTCAAGATGATGCACACCCAAACAAGGCAAATCCAACGCAAAAGCTAAACTTTTTGCCAACATGGCACCCACCAACAAAGCACCCATTAAACCTGGACCACGCGTATAAGCAATCCCCTCTACATCCGACAATTGCAACTGCGCGTCGGCTAACGTTTGTTTGATTAATGGTAAGGCTTTACGGATATGATCGCGGGATGCCAGTTCAGGCACCACACCTCCAAACTCAGCATGTAAAGTAATTTGACTATAAACAGAATGTGCAATAAGACCTCGTTCACTATCGTACAGAGCAACCGCGGTCTCATCACAGGAAGATTCAAAAGCAAGAATGAGCATATTTTATTTAATTAATTCTAATTCACGGACCGCATCCCTTTCTGCACGTAATTCATTCAAGGTTGCTTGGAATTTTTCTTTAGCCAATGCATCCGTATGCGTGACACCTTTGACAATCTGACACTGCCCCGCTTCAGTGATACAAGGGAATGAAAAAATTAAACCTTCATCCACACCATATTCACCTTTAGAAGCCATACAAACAGAATAAGGCGCTTTAGCATCATGCGTTAAAGCATACAAACTATCTATGGCACCATTAGCCGCAGAAGCAGCGGAAGACAAACCACGCGCTTTAATAACAGCGGCACCTCGTTGTTGAATCGTCGGTAAGAAATAATCCGAAAACCAAGCTTGATCAGCAATCACTTCTGTTGCGGGTTTTCCAGCAATAGTTGCATGAAAATAATCGGGGAATTGCGTTGCTGAATGATTACCCCAGACAATAATATTTTTCACTTGATCAATCCCCACACCTGCCTTAATCGCCAACTGCGTTTGGGCACGATTTTGATCGAGCATAGTCATTGCAAAAAAACGATCCTGGCTCATATCCGGTGCATTATTCATCGCAATTAATGCATTCGTATTACAAGGATTACCAACGACAAATACCCGTGCATTAGGGGCAGCATAATCATTGATTGCACGGCCTTGCGCAGTAAATATAGCGCCATTAATTTTTAACAAATCACTACGCTCCATACCCGTTTTACGAGGAACAGCACCAATCAAGACAGACCAGTTAGCGTCTTTAAAAGCGATCTTAGGATCACTCGTGATTTGAACCCCTTGTAATAATGGAAATGCACAATCTTCTAATTCCATCACGACACCTTTTAAAACATCCATCGTTTGCGGTAATTCGAGTAATTGCAGACGAATTTTTGTATCGGCCCCGAAGGCTTGTCCGCTGGCTGCACGAAATAAAAATTGATAACCAATCTGACCGGCTGCACCAGTAACTGCAAGATTAATGACATTAGACATAATAGTTTCTCCAATTGATGACAAGATATAAAACTTATATTGCGCGCAGTATAAATTCGTAACCGCACAGTAGAGCCTGTTTACAATTCTACAATATTGTCAACAGGCCCTATTACTTACTCCCAAGCTCGCGCAACGATTGCACATGCCGAATATCTGCCAGTAACGACGGAATAATACTTCGTTGACTCACGGCACAAAACATAGGATTAATTAATGATTTTTTTTCGTTATAACGCAACAGCAATCCATTCGTATCAACCACCAAACCACCAGCAGCTTCTAATACGGCTTGTCCTGCTGCGGTATCCCATTCACTGGTTGGACCCAAACGCGCATAAGCATCACCACCACCTTCAGCTACTCGACAAAATTTCATCGAACTATTTAATCGAATCAAATGATAACCGGCATGCTCTTTCAATAAAGATAATAAACTCGTCAAATTTTTAGAGTGATCAAAATGGCCCACCAAAATATCCATAGGTTTAGCGGTTTGCAAACGCGTATGAATTTGCACCGGTGCAGCATCGCCTACTTGTTTAAAGGCACCATGACCACGCATTCCAAAAAAGCATTCATCCGTCACTGGAATATACACCACGCCCATTAAAGGTTGATGATCTTCAATTAAAGCGATATTGATCGTATATTCCGGTTGCTGATGAATAAACCCTTTAGTGCCATCTAACGGATCCACTAACCAATAACGTTGCCAACTCTGACGCGTTTTAAAAGGGAGATGTTTACCTTCTTCAGATAAGACCGGATATTCTGCCATCAACCCTAAACCAGAAACGATAATATCATTTGCTTTTTTATCTGCCACGGTGACCGGTGATTGTCGACCTTCTTCATTTTTATAATCAATTTTTAAGGCTTTATTGCCATAAAAAAAGGGCAATGTGCTTTTTCCTGCTTGCTTAGCCAAAAAAGTCATTGCTTTTAATAATTCATGATCCATAAAAATTTTTTGTCCATAGTAAGGGGATCGGAAGCGACAGGCATCTTAACATCTAAATTGCCTGACGATAAGGATCTTTACAGGATAAAATTGTTTTTTTAGGAATGCCCGTGGTTTTAACCCTTGCTGTCATTGCGATACGCAAGCAAAGCAATATAGAAAATACAGGACTTCCTCTGGATTGCTTCGCTTCGCTCGCAATGACGGGATATCACTTTTACAAAATCACGACGATTCTCAAAGAACCATAAAATTGTTTTTTTAGGAATCGTCCTGATTTTGTAAAAGACGGCAATGTTTAAAACCACGGACATTCCTGAAGAGCCAAAACATTTAAGCTCTCAGCATCAGCATCAGCATCAGCATCAGCATCAGCATCAGCATCAGCATCAGCATCAGCATCAAGATAGCCTTTTAGCTTAAAAAAAAGTATTGTTTGCCTTGTCACAACCAATCGGTTCAACGCATGCTAAAAAACACGCTCAGCCTCTATATTCATTTTCCTTGGTGCATACAAAAATGCCCTTACTGTGATTTTAATTCTCATTCTCTTAAATCGAACTTGCCTGAATTAGCTTATATTCAAGCTTTAATTGAGGATTTATCCGCCGATCTTGCTGAATTTAATCTTAAAAAACCAGCGATTCATTCAATTTTTATGGGAGGTGGTACACCGAGTTTGTTTTCACCTAACGCCTTAGAAATTTTATTTGACGCTTTGCACAATTTATTAGACCTATCAAAAACGCTTGAAATCACTTTAGAGGCGAATCCTGGCACCGTTGATAGCCAATATTTTCTAGGTTATCACTCACTTGGCATCAATCGTATTTCATTGGGCGTGCAAAGTTTCAACACCCTACAGCTCAAAAAATTAGGGCGGATTCACTCTAGTGCTGAAGCCATTCAAGCCTTCGACATCGCTAGAAACGCTGGCTTCGATAATATCAATATTGATTTAATGTTTGCTCTACCGAAGCAATCTATCGCAGCACTACAAGCAGACATTGCTCAAGTCATCGCGTTAGCACCTGAACATATTTCTTATTATCAACTCACACTCGAACCCAATACACTATTTGCAAAGCACCCACCACCACTACCCAATGACGAGACTAGCTGGAAAATGCAAACACTCATTATTGATACCCTAAGCCAACATCAGTATCAGCAATATGAAATTTCCAACTTTAATCGACAACGTCCTTGTCAGCACAACTTAGCTTATTGGCAATATGCAGATTATCTCGGCATTGGCGCAGGCGCTCATGGCAAAATTAGTCATGCTGGACAAATTGATCGCACTATTAAACACAAGCATCCTAAAACTTATCTTCAACAAACAAACAAACAGCAAGCAGTAAAGACCGTTAACCCAGCCGATCAATTATTTGAATTTATGCTAAATACACTGCGCCTCAAAATGCCAACCTCTTTCGAACGATTATGGCAAACAACCCACCTTAAATTCACAGATATCGAAACCCAATTGCATCAAGCTTGCAAACTCGGTCTGTTGACTTATGATACCCAGCAATTTCAGCCAACCGCTAAAGGCTATCTCTATCTCAATGAATTACAGGAACTGTTTCTACCATGACTGATGAAAAGTTCATTCGTTCTATTCGAAGCTTTGTCAGACGCGAAGGCCGCGTCAGCAAACGTCAAAAACAGGCTTTAGATCTCTACTGGTCGCAATTTGGTATTGACTATACGGGTGAGCCTATGACACTCGAATCGCTGTTTCATAATGACCATCCTATTATTTTAGAAATTGGTTTTGGCATGGGGCACTCTTTACTCGCGCAGGCTCAAAGTCATCTCGACCACAATTATTTAGGCCTTGAAGTGCATCGACCAGGTGTTGGCAGCCTGTTAGCCGATTGTAAAGAACATAACATTCATAACTTACGTGTGATGCAATACGATGCGGTAGAAGTCGTAAAACATAGCATTAAAGAGGATGCGCTCAGTGGCATCCAAATTTATTTCCCTGACCCTTGGCCTAAAAACAAGCACCATAAAAGACGCTTAATTCAAAGTGATTTTTTAAGTTTATTAATCCAAAAATTAAAAGTAGGCGGTTTTATTCATCTGGCAACCGATTGGAAAAATTATGCTGAACAGATGCTGGCAGTCCTCAGCGCCGAAAAACAATTACACAATATCTCCGAAGAAAGCAGTGGCTACTGGCAAAATGACGGTCGAAGACCTTTGACTAAATTTGAAAAGCGCGGACAACGTTTGGGGCATGATGTATGGGACTTGCTGTTTGTGCGGCGCTAACCCACCATTCATTGAGTAATGAATTTCAGCCTTGCGTAATTTTGAATGATCTTTTCCCTAAAAAAATAAATTTTCCTCCCACACTTTCTCCTTCACCTTGCTTAGCCTCCTCCCCTACTCATATAATACCCCCCGAATCAATAAGGATATCATCATGCGCACTGTTGCTAAAATCGGAATCAGCCTTATCACCGCCATCCTTGCTTTACTTCTCATCGGTTATCTACTCATTCATACTTTTATCAATCCAAAGCGCTACCAAGAACAAATCAAACACATGTTTTATGCTAAAACGCAGCAACACCTACAAATAAAGGGTGATATGCTACTGCATTTTTTTCCATGGGTAGGACTTAGCATGACAAACGTCTTGATCAGTAACCCACCTCCTATTCAAGTACAACCTTTCGCAGAAATTGGCAATATTGAATTACAGTTAAACATTTTGGCGTTACTCAGAGGCGAGTTTGATCTCGATAAAATCAGTCTCAACAACCTGACCGTCAACTTCATCCGACAAAGCGATGAAGAAAACAATCATACGACGGTTGCCAATTTATTACCGATTGAAACGCATCAAGCCGCGCAAACTATAATGCTCAGCACGTCTCAAGCACAACATATTCAAGCGATAAAAGACAAAGAAGAAGAACAGGAAAATATCAAGCACTATATAGATATAGACCAACTCAACATCAATCATGCCACGCTCAACTGGCTCGACCAAAAAACAGGCAAAATGATCCGTCTAAAAAATTTCAATTTAATGGCGACGAATCTCAGCGCAAACAAATCTGGCACGCTGCAAGCCAACTTCAATATTGAAAGCAATGAACCCCTTACTGCTGCCGAGATGCCGTTTAGCAACAATAAATTACGAAGTGAAATCAGTGGTTCGTTTTTACTAAACAAAAACACTAACATTCCGACCTATAACACGGTCCTTTTCATCAAGCAGCTTGACATCGCACCTTTGATAAATCTTTATCAAGAGAAAAAAAACTTTCAACTAACCGGCTTATTGACAGGTAAAATAAATGCCAAATCGAGCGGCGATTCAATGAATGCTATCAAACAAAATCTTGTCGCTCATAGCACTCTAGCTCTCGACAACGGCACCCTCACGGGTCTCAACCTAGATCAACTCATCCAACAAATAAACATCCTTAAAAATATTCCGACTCTACAAACAAAACCTTTAAACACTTCTTTACGTTATAACAAAATAACGGGCAGTTTTAATATCGAGAATGAAAAATTAAATAATAGTGATTTACGCATTATTGGCAATGACATCAGTGGCAGTGGTCACGGCACTCTCAACCTATCTAATCACATGCTCAACTATGAGTTAACCCTACAAATGGCTCAGTCTATACTGCCCCTCAATATACCAATCACCTTAAACGTAACAGGACCCATCAACGCACCTAATACGACGATACATATTGCATCAATCGGCACAAAAATATTAGAGCGTGATTTCCTCAAACAACTGGGCAAGCAATTTAAGAATAAACCATGAATCAATTTTCCAAAAAATTATTAGCTTGGCATGATCAACATGGACGCCATCATTTACCTTGGCAACAAAATAAATCTGCTTATAAAGTTTGGGTTTCTGAAATCATGTTGCAACAAACGCAAGTGGCTACTGTCATTGATTACTTTAAACGCTTTATGCAACGTTTTCCCAACATCAAACAATTGGCCGAAGCGGATATCAATGAAGTACTACAATTATGGGCGGGATTAGGTTATTACGCGCGTGCTAGAAACCTGCATCGCGCAGCCATCATTATTCATCTAGAGCATCAAGGCCAATTTCCAAAAACACTTGAACAATTACAAACTCTACCAGGCATTGGTCGCTCGACTGCTGCAGCCATTTTATCTTTAGCCTATGAAATATCCGCACCCATTTTAGATGGCAATGTCAAACGCGTATTTGCCAGACATTTTGAAATTAAAGGTTACCCGAATGACAGCAAAGTCAATAAACACTTCTGGTCTTGCGTCGAAAAAGAAATGCCGACAACTCGACCGGGTGCTTACAATCAAGCATTAATGGATATGGGATCAATGATTTGCACGCGTACAAAACCACGCTGTGACATTTGTCCTGTTAAAACCTCTTGTTTAGCGAGAAAAAATAATTGCATCACCGCACTACCTACACCTAAACCTAAAAAAAATCGCCCTGAAAAACAGGTGTTTTTTTTACTGATTCAAAACAAACAGCAACAAACTTTATTATATAAACGACCCCATAAAGGAATATGGGGCGGATTATGGAGTTTACCTGAATGTCATCGGCTTGAAGATATTCATGCTGTTTTAGCGAAATATTTTGCAACCAATCATTCACATCAACAGAAACTCTCTCCGTTCCATCATGATTTCACACACTATCGACTCTATATTCAACCGGTGCTGATATCACTGACACACTACCAACAACACGCTCATTCTGCCGATGAATGGCATTGGCATGATCCTCACAAAATAAAGCCTATTGGATTGCCCGCACCGGTGACTAAATTGTTAGGCATCTCTGGACAGGCTGCAGCGTAACAAGGGGATAAATCCGTTTTGAAAATGTATATACATGGGCTATACTATGAGCATACATTAACATAAAGGCTATTCCTATGAGAGTTCAAGCTAAAATACAAAAATGGGGAAACAGTCTTGGTATTCGTTTATCAGGACCCTTAAAAGTCATCCCACAATTTAAAGAAGATATGCTAGTTGATGTTGAGGTTACAGAAGCAGGA
>Ga0155588_1011_pt1 | contig 9682 bp, 10 predicted proteins | sample RifCSPhighO2_12_FD_107245 | JGI IMG/M metagenome (GOLD analysis project Ga0155588, IMG submission 107245) | Gammaproteobacteria bacterium RIFCSPHIGHO2_12_FULL_41_15
CCCCCAGTAACCCGGTATGATTCAGCTCTTTTTTTAAGCTAGATTATCTAATTGAGTGATGGCAAGCGCGGCCTCATTAGAATGATTAAAATAGGGCCTGTTTACAATATTGTAAAATTGTAAACTGACTCTAATGGTAACGCTTCGAATACAAGATTAAGCCCTGTATCAAATCAGATTGTTTAAGATTTAGGATAGAGAATATATATGAAAACCTACGTAGCAAAACAAAGCACTATTTCACGCGGTTGGTATCAAGTTGATGCTAGCGACAAAGTTCTAGGTCGCTTAGCGACTGTCATTGCGCATCGTTTGCGTGGTAAGCACAAACCCGAATACACCCCTTTTTTAGATACAGGTGATTACATTGTTGTGACCAATGTTGAAAAAATTCGTGTGACTGGTAAAAAAGCCCAAGATAAACAATATCATCGTCATTCTGGTTATATGGGTGGTCTTAAAACAGAATCTTTTGAAAAATTACAAGCGCGTAAGCCGGCGGATATTTTGCGTTTAGCAGTAAAAGGTATGTTGCCTCGTGGTCCTTTGGGTCGTGAAATGCTGACTAAACTTAAAATTTTTGCAGGTAGTGAGCATTCACATTCTGCGCAACAACCCCAACTTCTCGAAATCGAAGCTTAATTGGAATAATACACATGGCAAAAGTAACTCAACAATCTTATGGTACGGGTCGTCGTAAATCTTCAACGGCGCGTGTTTTTTTACGTCCTGGTCAAGGCAATATTGTGGTGAATGATCGTCCCTTAAAAGAGTATTTTGGGCGCGAAACGTCTTGCATGATAGTTCGTCAACCACTGGAAACAGTCGATGTTTTAAATAAATTCGATGTGTATGCCACCGTAATGGGTGGGGGTATGTCAGGCCAAGCAGGTGCTTTGCGTCATGGTATTACACGCGCGCTGATTCAACATGAATTAACGTTAGCCAATAAAGGTAAGAAAACACCGGCTAAAAATATTGTTGATGCCGTAGATGGCGATGATGAAGGCGGTGAAGGTGGTGAAGGCGGTTCTGTCCGTGGTGAATGGCATGATGCATTGCGTCATGCGGGTTTTGTAACGCGTGATGCGCGTGAAGTTGAGCGTAAAAAAGTGGGTTTACGAAAAGCGAGACGTCGTCCGCAATTCTCTAAACGATAGAGTTTTGATTGACGGTTTGTGGCTCTGTCATCGTGGGGGAGTCAAGCACTAACCGTAATCCATATACTGAATTTAAAAGGAGCGCTAAAATCACCATGTTAAAACGTTCAGTGATGATTCTTTATTCCGGGCCCCTTAATGTTGCATCACAACAAGTGCGTATTGTGCTTGCTGAAAAAGGCGTGAGTGTCGACATTATTAATATGGATCCCGAAAATCCTTCTGCAGACTTGAAAGAATTAAATCCCTATAACACTTTACCAACTTTGGTTGATCGTGATCTGGTGCTTTATCATCCGCGAATTATTATGGAATATTTGGATGAACGTTTTCCGCACCCCCCCTTATTACCCGTGTATCCTGTGTCTCGTTCAAAAAGTCGTTTAATGATGCATCGTATTGAGCGTGATTGGTATGGCTTAATGCGTAAAATTGAAAGTGGTGAAGACGTTAAACAATCTCGTCATGCTTTGGTTGAAGAAATTACGGCCTTGAATCCTGTCTTTGCGCAAATGCCTTATTTTTTAAGTGAAGAATTTACTTTAGTTGACTGTGTGCTGGGTCCTTTGTTATGGCATTTTCCACGGTTGGGTATCGAATTGCATCCTAAAAAAGCAGCCAATGTATTGGCTTATGCAGAACGTGTGTTCGCACGTGAATCTTTTCAGGCGAGTATGTCTGAGCAAGAGCGTGAAATTCGAGATGCGATTGATGATCTTAAATAAAAAGCACTCTATACTGTGTGCCGTTACAAAATTTAAATTTTTGAATACGTGCAGTAGCAGTATAAGTGATAGCTGAAATTCGAGATGCGATTGATGACCTCAAGTAAACCCTATTTATTAAGAGCTATTTATGAGTGGCTAGCTGATAATAATCTGACGCCTTATGTCATGGTTGATGCCACTATTCCTAAAGTTGCAGTACCGCGAAAGTTTGTTGAAGATGGCAAAATTATTTTAAATATTGCGATGCAGGCGGTTCGACATCTTGAGCTGAAAAATGAAGCCATTATTTTTCAGGCCAGTTTTTCCGGTATTATTGAAGAAATTTATATTCCTATTGAAGCGGTGAGTGCGATTTATGCCTACGAAAATGGTCGTGGCATGGTGTTTGGCGACGAAGATGAGGGTGGAGTTGCCAGCGAAGAATTTTTGGATGCTGCCGATGATGCTGAAGGTCCGGATGGTAAAGGTCCTGACAGTAAAGGTTCTGATAGTAAGTCTAAGAAACCGAGTCTCAAAATTATTAAATAAAGCGTTACATAAAACCGCTAACAAAGTGCGCGGTACTGTATCCTACAGAGGGTTCACTGCTTGCAACATCTTTGTACTTTACTGCTGTCTGCCCGCTTACTAGCATAAGATGCAAGCAGTACTGCGCACAGCGTAAGCGGCAAACAGTACCGTGTTTCTCACGATGCAAACAGTACCGCGCACTTTATCAGCGGGCAGTGACCTGTAGAGTCTAGAGGTGTTGTAGTCAGCTAAACATCCGTAGGAAACAGTACCGCGCACTTTGTCAGCGGATAGCGGTTCATAGTTACCATAGATCATGGCAGTCACATCAATTTAGAAAGGAAAACTCTGTATGAAAATTATTGTCATTGGTGGTAAAGGTACTATTGGTCGTGCCATTGTTGAAGAATTAACACCTCGTCATGAAATTATTATTGCGGGTCGACACGATGCTGATATCGATGTAGATATTCAGAATGAAGATTCTATTATTCAGCTGTATAAAACAGTGGGTGAATTTGATGCGGTGATTTCTGCAACAGGTAATGTGCATTTCCAAGATTTTAAAACCATGAATGAATCGCATTACCAAATTGGCCTGAATAATAAATTGATGGGACAAGTGCGTTTAGTGATGCATGGTTTAGATCATATTAAGGATGGAGGTTCTTTTACACTCACGAGTGGTGTGATTAACCGCGAACCTATTCGCTTTGGTGCGTCGGCTGCGATGGTTAATGGTGCGATTGATGCTTATGTGAAAGCAGCAGCGATTGAAATGCCAAGAAGTATTCGAATTAATGCAGTGAGCCCAACGGTTATTACAGAAGCGATGAAAGATTATGAGCCTTATTTTAGAGGCTTTGAGCCAGTGCCAGCCGCTACAGCAGCGAAGGCTTATAGTCGCAGTGTTGAGGGATTGCGTACGGGGCATGTTTTTGTAGTGGGATAACGATAGTGACTATCGATGATTGCCGCTGACAAAGTGCGTGGTACTGCTGTGTTAGCCGCTGACAAAGTGCGCGGTACTGTTTTCTGTAGACTCGTAGGTTGTGCTGCGAAACTTAAAAAAACTACTGCTGTGTGGGGACTCGTGGGTTGTGCTGTGAAGCTTAAAAAAATTACGCTAGTACCTCGTCAACATTAAATTTACGAGTTGTTTGCTATCGTCATCATGAGTTGTTTCTCACCGTCATCCCGCTGGATCCAAGAAAGCTTGATAAACTGTGGATCCCGCTGTCAAGCCGTGGGATGACGGTGGCCCTCACAAAATCCCTCACAAAATCCCTCACGAAGCCCGCATGAAAATTTAATATCACATTAATCTGCTATCGCTATAATTCATCCTCTCCAATCGTAATAAAAAGCAGACCGATCATGTCTCGAAAATACTCCCAACTTGCAGCAACTCAGTTAGCGCGGCCAGCCAGCTTCGAGCAGCTGATAAAACTTGAGCAATTGCATCAGCAAATTCAACGTGCTGCCAGTACTGTGCATTTTCCGTTAATTAACGCACTGACCATGGCATCGCACTTACCATTCGTTATTAGACGCGGGTTAATGTCTGATTGGTTGCCCATTCAAAAAAGCTATGTTTTTTTGACTATGCTCATTGCTAATCTATTTCCTGCATATTTTGAATATAAGGTTATGTGGCAGCTTGAACAAACGCAGCCGTTTGCTTGCGATTGGCTTGCCGCTGCTAATATTCCACTGGCTGCCACTCATCACGCGACCACTGTCCCATCGATCGAACTGCCCCATTGGTTAACGAATTTGGCTGATTTTACTGAGAAACATAAACAACATCTCATCGATCTCTGTCAATCTTTGTGGTTAGTCTCAGACTCGCTTCAAAAAAGTAATAAGACTGACACATCGCTTAATCAGTGCATATCGAATTACAAAGTTCCCAATAACTTTACACTGACGAATAATTTTTCCTATTGCCTATATACCATACGGTTATTCTTAGAAAATAAACAACAAATTTTCTCCACTGGTTTGATATATGCCAATATCATTATGATGACTGCCATGCACTTACTGGTCGTTGGTCTTTGTATACGGGTGCAGCAGCGAACTTTGTATCCGTGGTTACATCAACACTTGCCTTTATCGATCTTCAATCCTAGGGCAAAACTTAAAGATTTGCACACGCTCAATCACAATGATGCAGAGACTGAAATAAGTTTTCTGACTCAGCAGTTGGCTCGATTGCAGTGTATTAATTTGCTGATACGCTGGTCGAGTCGTCTCATTTTGCTGAGTTTAACACCGTTTTATTTTATGCAAGCGACCTTACTAACGTTAACGTTTATGCTGACACCGTTTGGCTTTACTACTAGCTTTTTAGCGGTTAATGGATTGTATGGTGATCTAAAAATATTTTTTGAGAAATTTCAGCGGTGGCGTCATTATGAAAATCAATTGACGATGATCAATCATTTATTTGCAGGATTCTCTTCCAGTATAGAACCACTGCCTGCTGATTCATTAGATGACACTTATGTTTTAGTGTCGCTTAATCTCAAAGAATTACAGAAAAATTTTAATTGCATTGGAAGATCAGAATTCAGAGAAATCATGATTGGTTTTTTGTTAGAGCAAAAAGTTCACTTAATTAATAAAGGCAAAACGGGTTTAGCGATTTCTGCGAATTTTCCGAAGTTTGACACGCAGAAATTGAATCAAAAAATTTTTGAGCATATCACCACTTTGAATCAAGAACGGCAACGGGAAAGTGCTTCAGCAAGTTTGGCGCAGCAGCAACCCGGCGTTGTGCATAGAGATGATATCAGGAAGGTGATACGGGATGACACGCGTTTGTTTGCTGAGAATGATCGGCCAAGCACAAGCGTTGAACGAAAACCAAAACGTAGACATACAAGCGAACCGACGACAAATTTTCCTATGCTTGTCGAGGGTGCTGCGCACGATTGTGTCATACGTTGGCCTGGCGGTTTTGTTTATGATTCTCATTCAACCGACGCAACCAAACCTTCTGTTGTTAGTCTTAGAGGTAATTATTTAAAAGAAGGTCGAGTTTTTGCAGTGTTTACTGCGCCGCGAACGCAATTCGACACTGCAGTTGAATATGAGCATTTTAAAAGGATTGTGAAAGATGGCCGTATTGTTTCGCCTAAAGGCGCAACGGGTATCGTTCAAACTGATGGACATATTAAAACAAAAGACGGTTGGAAGTTGGCGAAGTTTAAAGCAAAAGATCCAACGCGTAATAGGCGTACTTATGGCTTCTTTAGCAAAAGCATCGAGGTAGATGGTATTGCCTATATGCTTTACGAATTTTCAATTCATCAAACAAAGCATCGTTAAAACGTCAGTCCGTAATGCGGCAATGTTTGTGACTACCGCTTACGTTGTGCGCGGTACTGTTTTCTATTCACTTTGCCGTATTTGCTAAGGATTAAGCCAAAATATTTTTCCATCCTTGTAACCACAAACGGGATTACCTGCCTGTTTATGTTTAAGTAAAGCATCCTCAATAGCGGATTTTAGAATTTTTTGTATTGTTTCTGGATCATTCATCATCTTAGAAATATGATCTTCATTTTTTTGTGGTTTCATCATAACACTCCACTAAATTATCCCAATGTTTAGGATTATTAATCTCGAGACGACTATCTATTTTTGATGCGATGATCATTGGATTACCGATATCACTGTTATCATACATTTGCCAAGAGTCTGCCAATGGCAAATATAGATTAAAAAAATTTTTAAGACCTACTTTAAATCGACGCCTAATAGTTTCCTCTGGTACAAAATGACCACCCATTTTGACTCTTTCCGCTACTCTTAAAATTGCTAACTCAGGACTATCAAGTAATATAAATACTAAATGAAAAAAATATCCATCTTTTGATTTCAGTTCTGCAATCCATGGGGCAAATGTTCGGCTTGCTAGTGTTGTTTCAAAAGCAAAATTCTCTTTATGTTTTGCTAAATACTGTATTCGTTCTAACATTGCTTTGCCAGCCTGTATTGCGGCTTTTTCTGGTGCAAATGCACTAAGTCCTGCGGCAATTACATCAGCATTAACAAAATGATCAATATGCAAATAATTCTTTAATAAAGTAGGTGCAGTAGTTGTTTTTCCTGCACCATTGGGTCCTGAAGCAATAACGACATGTGGCATTGTTATTTTCTCCTCAAGACGAGAAATATATTATTTTCGTTACCATTTGTCGGATGAGTTTTGGATTTAGCTTGACTCATTATTTTCCTTAATACTTTAAATTTTTTTGATTTCTCCAAGTCGCTAAGCGAATGCCATTGCCCCCGAATCACAATCACATATGCCGCAATTTATACTGTAAAATGCCGCCATTCATATAATATTCAACTTCATTTTGTGTATCGATTCGGCACAGTGTGACTATATCAACGGTTTCACCATTGGGTTTGCGAATAGAAACATTCACATCCATGCCGGGTTGAATGCCATCAGCAATGCCTTTAATACTAATAGTTTCTTCACCCGTTAGACCTAGCGTTTTGCGATTAATATCCGCTTTAAATTCTAGTGGTAATACACCCATACCAATTAAATTAGAGCGATGAATGCGTTCAAAGCTTTCGGCGAGAACGGCTTTAACCCCTAATAATAAAGTGCCTTTCGCGGCCCAGTCGCGTGAAGAGCCCGTGCCATATTCTTTGCCTGCAATGACCACTAACGGTGTTTGATCTGCGATATATTTCATGGCGGCATCATAAATGGGCATGACTTCATCGGTCGGATAGTATTTGGTAATGCCGCCTTCCGTGCCAGGTACGATTTCATTTTTAATACGAATATTAGCGAACGTACCTCGCATCATGATTTCATGATTACCGCGACGTGAACCGTAGGAATTAAAATCTTCGGGACGCACGCCATGTTCTTTTAAATATTGACCAGCAGGACTATCGACCTTGATAGCACCCGCAGGTGAAATATGGTCGGTGGTAATAGAATCGGCAAAAAGTCCTAAAATTCTAGCGTCAATCACATCACTGCTGCCGTTAGGTTCGGCATCCATCTGTTCAAAGAAAGGAGGATGTTTAACATAAGTTGATTTTTCATCCCATTGATAAGTTGCACCTGCGGGAATATTAATGGCTTGCCATTCGGCGTCACCACTAAATACATCGGCATAACTTTGTCGAAACATTTTGGCATCAATTTTTGCAACTGCTTTTGCAATTTCATGTTGCGTTGGCCAAATATCTTTTAAATACACAGGTTCACCATTTTTATTGTTGCCGATGGGTTCTTTGTTTAAATCAATTCGTGTGGTGCCAGCTAAAGCAAATGCGACAACTAAAGGAGGTGACGCTAACCAATTGGCTTTTACTAACGGATGTACGCGTCCTTCGAAGTTTCGGTTGCCAGATAAAACAGCACAAGCGACCAAGTCGTTAGCGGTGATGGCTTTGCTAACTTCTTCGGGTAGAGGGCCTGAGTTGCCGATACAAGTTGTGCATCCATAACCGACTAAATAAAAACCGAGTTGTTCGAGTTCTTTTGTTAACTGAGCGTGATTTAAATAATCAGTGACTACTTTAGATCCTGGCGCTAAAGATGTTTTGACCCAAGGTTTGACTTTCAAGCCTTTTTCATTGGCTTTTTTAGCGACTAAACCGGCTGCGAGCATGACGCTGGGATTGGAAGTATTGGTGCAACTAGTAATAGCGGCAATGACAACATCACCATGGTGTATGTCGAAATTACCGGCAGGAAAAGCTTGATTGAGTTCGGATGATTTGTTGTAAGCTGCAATGGCATCGTCAGTGGCTGTTTGTAAGCTGGATAAAGTGACACGGTCTTGCGGACGTTTGGGGCCGGCCAAACTAGCTTCGACGCTTGAAAGATCGAGTTCTAACGTGTCGGTATAAAAAGCTTCAGGCGTATTTTCATCGTGCCATAGCTTTTGTGCTTTGGCATACGCTTCAACCAGTGCAATCGTGTCGTTGTCGCGTCCTGATAATTTTAAGTAGTCGAGTGTGACTTGATCGATCGGAAATAAACCGCAAGTTGCACCATATTCAGGTGCCATATTAGCAATGGTTGCACGGTCAGCTAGTGGTAATTCTTTTAATCCGGGTCCAAAAAATTCAACAAATTTTCCGACAACACCTTTGGTACGCAGCATTTGTGTGACGGTTAGGACTAAATCGGTTGCTGTGATGCCTTCGTTTAATTTTCCATTTAATTTAAAACCGATGACGTCTGGAATCAGCATAGAAATAGGTTGACCTAACATGGCGGCTTCCGCTTCGATCCCACCAACACCCCAACCTAATACACCCAGGCCATTGATCATGGTGGTATGACTGTCGGTACCGACTAATGTGTCTGGATAAGCATAGGTTTTACCGTTTTTTTCACTGCTCCAAACGGTTTTTGCTAAATATTCTAAATTCACTTGATGACAAATGCCGGTGCCAGGTGGTACAACACGGAAATTTTCAAAAGCAGTTTGCCCCCAACGTAAAAAGCTATAACGTTCCTTATTGCGAATCATTTCGATATCGACATTTTCAAGCGCTGCATTGCTTTGCCCAAATTTATCGACTTGTATAGAGTGATCGATCACTAAATCAACGGGGCAAGAAGGATTAATTTTTTTGACGTCGCCCTTCATTTTTTTCATGGCATTGCGCATCGCAGCTAAATCAACGACAGCGGGTACGCCGGTAAAGTCTTGCATTAAAACGCGTGCGGGGTAAAAAGCAATTTCATGGTTAATAGTTTTTTTGTCCAACCAAGTTTCGAAGGCTTCGATATCCGTTTTTTTTACAATGCGGCCATCTTCATGGCGCAATAAATTTTCGAGTAATATTTTGAGTGAGAAGGGGAGATGCCCAGCATTTTTTAAGCCTTTTTCAATGGCTTTAGGCAGGCTGGCGTAGTGATAAATTTTGCCGTTGACGTCGAGCTGGCTTTCGGTATGGAAGGAATCGGCCATGGGAGATACTCCTTGTTTAGGGGGTGGAAATTTAGATGGGCGTTTTATAGCACATTAATGGGGTTTTTTCACTATGCTGCGCGCAGTATAGTGACTGGGGGCTCAACCAGGGCTGTTCCATCTAAATGTCGTCATTGCGATACGCAAGTGAAGCAATCCAGTGTCATTTGTTAAAAAAGATCCTTGGATTGCTTCGCTAACGCTCTTAAAGAACTTCCCCATTGATTCTAGGATTATATCTGAAAAAAAGTTCTTTGCTGATGTTTGCCCTCAGGGGGCAGGGGCGTCCTATTAAAAGCTTTTAGTTTTAAAT
>Ga0155588_1013_pt4 | contig 9614 bp, 7 predicted proteins | sample RifCSPhighO2_12_FD_107245 | JGI IMG/M metagenome (GOLD analysis project Ga0155588, IMG submission 107245) | Gammaproteobacteria bacterium RIFCSPHIGHO2_12_FULL_41_15
ACTTTGCGCTAGAACAATTTTGCGTAAAGTCATTCAGCAAGCCAATGAAATGGGTTTTTATCCTTTTGCAGGCATGGAATTTGAGTTTAGCGCTTTTTCTGAAGACAGCCTTTCCTTGCAGGAAAAAAATTTTCAATCTCTGGATTCAATGACGCTGGGTAATTTTGGTTATTCCATTTTGCGCATAGGTAGTCATAGTGAATTTCATAATGGGTTGTTGCGTTTCTGTGCGGATATGGCTATTCCCTTGGAATGTTTGCATACAGAAATAGGTCCGGGTGTACTCGAAGCGGCATTACAAGCAACCGATGCATTGCGTGCTGCAGATAATGCTGTTTTGTTTAAAACGGTTAGCAAAATTTATGCGGCACAGCAACATATTATTTTAAATTTTATGGCGAAATGGTCGCTCAAGCACCAAGGGCAAAGTGGGCATATTCATATGTCACTCAATAATGCTCAAGGTGAAAATGTTTTTTATGATGAAAATCAACCCAACAACATGAGTCAAACCATGCAGTATTTTTTGGCAGGGCAACAGCGGTTGATGCCAGAGTTGTTGGTGATGTCGGCAAGTAATGTGAATTCATTTGTCCGATTGCAGCCGGGTTATTGGGCTCCGACGGCAGCCACTTGGGGCTTTGATAATAGGACTTGTGCACTACGTGTTATTCGTGGTTCTAAAACGGCACAACGCATTGAATATCGAATTACCGGCGCTGATGCCAATCCTTATCTCGCTTTTGCTGCCGCATTAGCCTCAGGTTTATATGGTATTACACATCAACTGGAATTAACGGCCCCCATTAAAGGTAATTCTTATGCACAAAAACATGATCAGTCAATGCGACTGCCTCGTACGCTGGGTGAAGCGACAGATAAATTTGAAAAATCATCGATTGCTAAAGAATTATTTGGCGCTGAATTTGTAAAAGATTTTTCGACCATCTGTCGCTTTGAACAAGAACAATCAGATAAACAAGTAACGGATTGGCAACTCAAGCGTTATTTCGAAATTATTTAAACAATGTATTGTACGGAAAATTAATATGCAAAATACGTTAACTCAAACTTTAAAAATTATAACCCCGATTGATGGTTCTCTGTATTATGAAACGCCTTATGCAGATGAAAAACAAATCAATCAAGCATTAATTCAAGCGAAAAGTGCGCGTCGCTATTGGGCCTCACTTTCTTTGGAACAGCGAATTTCGTACTGCCAAAAATTTTTAACCGTTTTTAAACAAAAAGAACAAAATATTGCTAAAGAAATTTGTTGGCAAATGGGGCGTCCACAAAAACAAGCAGTCGGCGAAGTGACCGGTGTGATTGAGCGTGCAGAATATATGATCGCATGCGCAAAGCATGCTTTGGCAGATGTTACTATCCCAAACAAACCAGGCGTGACACGTTTTATCCGCAAATATCCAGTGGGTACCGTTTTTGTGATTGCACCCTGGAATTTTCCTTTTTTAACAGCGATAAATACCATTATTCCTGCCCTACTTGCTGGTAATACCGTTATTTTGAAACACGCTTCTCAAACAGCAAAGTGTGCTGAAATATTTTTTGATTGTTTTCAGCAAGCGGGCTTACCGGAAGGCGTTTTTCAATATCTTCACCTCACACACAATGATGCTACTCATTTATTACATTCTAACGATATTCATTTTGTAGCATTAACAGGTTCTGTGTCAGCAGGTAAAAAAATTAAATCAACTTTAAGTCAGCGCTTTATTGGTAGTAGTTTTGAGTTGGGTGGAAAAGATGCGGCTTATGTGCGTCATGATGCTAATTTAGATCATGCAGTAGAAAACTTATTAGACGGCGCCATGTTTAATAGTGGTCAATCTTGTTGTGGTATTGAACGCATTTATGTGGCTCAAAAATTATATGTGTCTTTTGTGGAAAAATTTGTAGACCTTGCCAAACAATATCAATTAGGTGATCCCACGCAATTAAGGACCACATTAGGCCCAGTCGTGACAACCAAAGCTGCTCGAAAAATTCGTGCACAAATACAGCAAGCGGTGACAGAAGGTGCTAGCGCACTCATTGATGCTAGTTTGTTTTCTAAAGCGGATCCTAATTCTTGCTACCTTGCGCCGCAAGTGTTAGTGAATTGCGATCAAACTTCAAATTTTATGCAAGAAGAAACTTTTGGCCCAGTCGTGGGTATATTGCCTGTTAATTCTGATGAGCAAGCGATGCAATATATCAATGATTCACCCTATGGTTTAACGGGCAGTGTTTGGACTGAAGATATTGAACGTGCTATTGAACTGGGCGAGCAAGCCGAAGTAGGTACTTGGTTTATGAATCGCTGTGATTATTTGGATCCCGCCTTGGCTTGGACAGGTGTTAAAGAGACAGGCTATGGTGTGAGTTTATCGGAGCTGGGTTATCGACAATTAACACAGGTTAAGTCTTATCATTTAATCAGGAAATCACTCAATGTTGCTTGAAAATAAAATGGTGAATTGGCACTATCCAACAGAAATTTATTGTGGTATCGGGGCGGCTGCAACACTCAGCCATTATTGTCAGACACTGAATATCAAAAAAGTATTATTTGTGACTGATAATAATTTGTTAAAATTTTCTTCTATCGAAAAAATATATCAATCCATTTCACTTTTATTTCCTACGATTTTTGCCGATATTAAACCGAATCCTACTAGTCAAAATGTGATAGAAGGTATCGAAGTTTTTAAAAAAAATAATTGTGATGGTGTGATTGCTGTAGGGGGTGGTAGTGTTTTAGATGTTGCTAAAGTTATCGCACTCATGGCAAAGCAAACGTTAGATTTGTGGGCGCTGGAAGATGTGGGCGACAATTATAAAAATGCGGATATTCATAAAATAGTTCCCTGTATTGCTATACCAACAACAGCGGGCACGGGGTCTGAAGTAGGTCGCGCATCATTAATTATTGATACAGCGCAAAAACGAAAGCGCTTTATTTTTCATCCCAACATTATGCCCAATATTGTTATTTTAGATGCAGAATTAACGGTGGCATTGCCGCCTAAGTTAACGGCAGCAACCGGCATGGATGCACTAGCACATAATTTAGAAGCTTTGTGTGTTGATGCTTATCATCCTATGGCAGATGGTATTGCGATGGAAGGGTTGCGATTGATCAAAGAAAATTTAGCTAAAGCCGTTAAAAATGGTAAAGATTTAGAGGCGCGTCAAAACATGTTGGTGGCCGCGAGCATGGGAGCCGTCGCTTTTCAGAAAGGGTTGGGTGCCGTGCACTCATTATCACATCCGATTGGCGCGCGTTACGATGCGCATCATGGTTTGTTAAATGCTATTTTTATGCCCTATGTGTTGCAATTTAATCGCAATAAAATTGAAGAAAAAATGATGCGATTGGCGGCTTACATGGGGTTGGATCATCCTTCTTTTGAAGCAGTATTAAATTGGCTATTAGATTTGCGTGAAGAAATTGGTATTCCGCATACATTAGTCGATATTAATATTAAAAAAAGTGATCATGATATTTTGGTCGATGACGCTTTTAAAGATCCTTCTACTTCTGGTAATCCTAATCCTTTATCCATCGAGGCATTAAAAAATATTTTGTTAGCGGCGACAACGGGTGATATGTAAAACACTGGAGATCTGTAAATGCCGAAGATTGCAGTAGTAGGTTGGCAGCATGAAACCAATACTTATTCACCCATTAAAACCACATTAGCCGATTTTTTACAGCCAGATTGTTGGCCCGAATTATTAGAAGGCGATGCAGTTTTGTCTATGGATTTAGAGGCTAATTTGCCAATGGCAGGTTTTATCGCGGCAGCCAAAGATCAATTTGATCTTTGGCCAGTGGTATGGTGTTCAGCGACACCGTCAGGTGTGGTTGAAGATGTTGCTGCTCATAAAATATTGGAGATTATTTTAAAAGGCATTAAAGCTAATCTAAATCAGATTGCTGCTATTTATTTAGATTTACATGGCGCAATGATCAGTGAATCGCATGATGATATGGAAGGCTATTTGCTGGCAAAAATACGCGCGTTAGTGGGTTGTGATATTCCCATTGTTTGTAGTTTAGATTTACATGCAAACGTTAGCCAAAGCATGGTTGATTTGTCAGATGGTCTCATTATTTATAGAACTTATCCTCATATAGACATGCGTGAAACAGGAGCAAGAGCATTTCAGTTTTTGCAGTCTGTATTAGTTGAACGTAAAAAATATTATAAAGCGTTTAAGCAGGTGCCCTATTTAATTCCTCTTACAGCACAATGTACGGATATTGAGCCTGCCAAATCTTTATATGCATTATGTGAAGGTTGGGATGGTGTCGCCATGGGCTTTCCGCTGGCAAATTGTGCCGATCGAGGACCTTCTATTGTTTGTTATGAAGCATCAGAACAACTGGCTCACCATAAAGCAGAAAAAATTTATCAACAATTTCTTGTTAAACAAAAACAATTTACGTTGAAATTATTGTCAGCAAAATTGGCGGTTAGCAAAGCAGCAAAACTTGCTTTGCAAGCGGTAAAACCGATTATTATTGTCGATACTCAAGACAATCCGGGTTGTGGTGGTAGTAGTGATACAACCGGTATATTGTCAGAACTCATCAAACAGCGTGTGAGTTCAGCATTGGTTGTTTCAATGACGGAACCCATGATTGCACAGCAAGCACATGCTGCCGGAGTAGGTGCGTGTATCACAGCGATTTTTCAAGATAAACATAACTGTCCTTCAGCGCCCTTATCACTGCTGTGTCAAATTGAGGCTTTAGGTGATGGCAATGTTGTTGGCACAGGGCCTTTTTATTTGAATTGTCATTTTGCATTAGGGCCTATGACATTATTAAATTATCAAGGTATCCGTATTATTGTCACCAGTAAAAAAATTCAGGCGGCAGATCAAGCGTTGATTCGTTGTCTGGGTGTAGAACCCTGCCAAGAAAAAATATTAGTATTAAAAAGTTCAGTGCATTATCGAGCTGATTTTTCGAGTCTGGCTGAAACCATCATTGTGGCTGAAGCGCCTGGACTCAATATTGCGGATCCTGAGAAATTGTGAGATTAGCGTTGACGCTGTGTGAGGTACGGTTTAATCCGCCGCACGCCCGTTTAACTTAAAAAACCAAATAACCAAAGTGGTATTTTGTTGCTGATGCCACACTCAATATCGTCACAAATCAGGTAAGCATTTTTTTGATTTTTTATTTGTGAATTGTCTTTGGTGCGGCCGCCAACTTCTAAAATAATATTTTTATCGACGACAAAATCCGCTTTATCTGCAAGAGTGACTTCATGTTTTGCATTTTTGAGTGTGTTAATAATAAAAGTTTCACGCAAATTACCAGGGTTGGGTGATGCAGTAGATAGCGCAAACATTTGGTTAGTATTGTTGAGGAGTACCTTAGCGGGCTGCTCGATTTTTTGCAGTTTTTGGCTAGCGCTCAAAAGAGTGCGAATGAGTCCAGCGTCTTCTAAATATTTAAAATAAGTTTGTAGTGTGCGTGTATCACCAATGGAAAGCAGGGATTTTATTTTGGACCAATTAGGTGTGAAAGGAACGCTTTCTGCAATAAAGGAAAAAAGCTGTTTTATTTTTTTGAGGGAAATGCCATTAATGTGAGGGTAAATCGCTAGTAAATCAGACTCGATTGTCGTATGTATGTCTTGCTCAATAGTGAGTAAATACTCTTGTTTGTTTTGGAGGGCTAAAAAATAAGGGTAATATCCGGTTTCTAAATAGCGCTGCAGCAGGTCGAGAATTTTATGATTATTTTCGTCAAGCGTTGAGATGATAGGGTGCGCTAGTTTTTCATGATGACTCAGGATATTTTTTAAACTGTAATTTTCAAAGGCTGTTTTTAAATTAAGATTGATATACTCTCTCAGTGATAAACCATGTATATAGGTTAAAATTGCTCGTCTGCTAAGATCGTGTGAACCTTTATGAATTTCTAATGCACTACTGCCAGAGGCAAGTACTTTTAATTTTGGAAAGGTATCATTGATGCTTTTGAGCTCCATGGACCAGTTGGGGTATTTGTGTATTTCGTCAAAGGCAATGGTTTGTCCCCCCATCATTTGGAAGCGCTCTGCAATAAGATAAATTTTTTCGTTATTCAATAAAAAGTGATCAATGGGGACGTATAGAATTTTGTCACTTTGTAAATCGCCATCAACTGAGTTTAGTAGTTGTTGAGCGAGCAGTGTCGTTTTGCCGACACCTCTGTGGCCAAGTAGGATGATCAGTCGATGGTCGCTATTTTCGTGGTCAAAGTGACGCTGATAAGGTTGTAGTTTGAGTCGTAGCATTTCTCGACTGAGTAGTTTGATGTTGGTTAGATCGATCATTGGGATGCGTTTCTTATGTTTTGCAAAACATATATTAGCATTTGAATTGCGTAGCGCAATACATGATGGATTATCCGCTGACGCTGTACGCGATGCAGTTAGCCGCTGACGCCGTGCGCGATGCAGTTTTCTGGCGGTATTGTGATGTATTAGCCCTAGCAGCATCCGAGATATCACTTGCTCAATTCCTTTTTCTCTATAAGATTGCATAAAATCAAACAGGATCACGCAATATCATGACTTCAATTGACGCCCACAGCAAAATTTATGCATGGATTGCCCTGTTATGTATTCCCTTAACCGGCATGACCATTGATATTTATGTCCCCTCGCTGCCTAATATCCAACACTATTTTCAAACAACGTCGACTTTAACGCAGTTATCTATCACCACTTATCTTTTCAGTTTTGGGTTATTTCAGTTAATTGCTGGCGCGCTATCAGACAGTCTGGGACGTCGATGGCCGTTGTTGATTAATTTGGCTTTGTTCATGGTTGTTTCTTTTATTGCGGTTTTATCGAGCTCTATTTATCAATTTCTGGGTTGTCGTTTTTTGCAAGGTATCGCCATGGCGAGTATCAGTGTTTCTTCGGTGGCCATTTTGCCAGATTTGTTTCAAGGAAAAACGTTTTTACGCTATATGAGTTATACCAATATGGTCTGGACGCTCAGCCCTATTTTGGCACCGTATATTGGTGGCTATTTACAAGCTTATTGGGGATGGCAAGCACCTTTTTATTTTTTAACTATCTATAGCTTTATGACGTTTATTTTTGCCTTAGTGGGCTTGCGAGAAACTCATCAACAAAAAATCCCGTTGAATGTCAGCCAATGTTTGCGAAATTATGCCACCATTTTGAAACATCCTTTTTTTCTGGGTGCAGTTGTTTGTCTGGCCTTGCTGTATGGCATGGTGACTATCTTCAGTGTGGTGGGCCCTTTTCTGATTCAATCAGTTTTACAGCATTCCCCCATTGTTTTTGGTCGCGTTGCATTGTTAATGGGAGTTGCCATTTTCCTGGGAAATTATAGCAATCGATTGCTTCAGCGATATGAGCGGCCCAAAGTGACGGTGCAAATCGGATTAATTGCGATGATTGTCAGTTGTTTGGTTTTGCTCTATTTTCCTTTACGACAGCAAATCAGTCTTTACAATGTTTCTGTCCCAATCTTTTTATTGTTATATAGCGGGGGGCTTATTTTCCCAACTTATTTCGCTCAAAACATCGCTCTTTTTCCAACTTTATCCGGTTCTGCCAATGCGATGATGGGCGCTTTATTTATTATCGGTGCGGCTGTTATGACGGGTTTGGCGGCCATGTTACGCACATCAACCCAGCTCCCAATAGCGGTGACATTTTTAACCATGAGCCTAGTTTGCGCGGGTATTTTTTATGGTTTTCTACGAAAGTTTCCACATCATAATCATCGGGACGATGACGTGGTTCGAGGGCATTAAGGCCTAACAGTTAATTTATACTAAGCGCAATCACCTCTGCCCCCTCAGAATTCAAGTGTCCAGATATCAAAAGAGAGCGAGGTTGATTTTTGCTTAGCGCCTTGAATAATATTGCTCAACGTATTGAGTAAAATTGCTCACTGTATTGAGTGAAATTAAAATGATAGAGTAATTCATGTATAACAGATTGATATTTAAAAGTTTTAAAACCTTTTTTAAAATGTCTGCGGAACAACTTATGGCTGTTTGAAGTAGTTTTCGTGAAGTAGTTTTCGTGAAGTAGTTTTCAAAAATTAATCGGATGGAATCTCTATGCAAAAAAAAACAACGCAACTAAAACAGTTATTAGAAAAAAATGACATCTGTATTGCGCCAGGTGTGTTTGACGGGCTCTCTGCACTTTTAGCAGAGCAAGCAGGGTTCGATGTTTTGTATGCCAGTGGTGGTGCTATGGCGCGCAGTTCAGGATTTCCTGATATTGGGTTACTCAGTTTGAGTGAAGTTTGCTCAAGGCTAGAATCGATGGTTGAAGTGACTCAAGTTCCGATCATTGCGGATGCTGATACGGGGTTTGGCAATGTGGTGAATACCGCGCGGACGGTCAAAATGTTTGAGCGGCTCGGTGTCGCGGCATTACATCTTGAAGATCAAGAATTTCCTAAGCGATGCGGGCATCTGAATCATAAACGGTTAATCACGACAGATGAAATGATTCAAAAAATTAAAATTGCAAAAGACACATTGCTTGATCCTGATTTTATTTTGATTGCCAGAACCGATGCGATTGCAGTGGAAGGGTTTGACGCTGCGTTAGAGCGTGCGGTTCGCTATGTCGATGCGGGTGCGGATATGATTTTTGTAGAAGCGCCTCAAACGGCAGCAGAAATCGAAGCGATTGCAAAACATATTAAAGCGCCAAAATTAATTAATATGTTTTATGGCGGGAAAACACCCTTAATACCTATTGATCAACTCAAAGCTTGGGGCTATCAATTGATTATTATTCCTTCGGATTTACAACGCGCAGCCATTGCAGCGATGAAAGAGACCTTAGATATTATCAAAAAAAACGGTGACAGTAGTGCCATTCAAGAAAAGTTGATTTCGTTTAATGAAAGAGAAGTGATTGTTAAAACACAACAGTATTTGGCGCTGGATTTGTAACGGTGTGGCAGACTCTCCCTCTAACCTAGAAAAATTTGACTTTGTGCAACTAAAGTGGTACAATTGTATATGAAAAAAACATTGGAATATATTGCTTATCAAGGTACGTGTTTTACGATTGAATGGTGTTTTAATGCAAAGGGTCAAAGCCAAGCGTTAGAGTATTATGAATCGTTGACAACAGATGAACGAATAAAAGTGTTGAAACTTTTCAAGCGGATGGGTGATTTTGGTGAAATAAAAGACAAGACAAAGTTTACTAATGAAGGCGATAAAATTTATGCCTTTAAACCTCAGCCAGATCGATTTTTATGTTTTTTTTATGATGGGAGAAAAATTATTTTGACTAATGCATTTAGGAAAAAGCAGCAAAAATTACCAGTTCTTGAAAAAAAAAGGGCTTTAAAATTGCGTGCTGGTTATGTAGATCGCACAGAAGCAGGAGAATATTATGGCTAAAAAAATATCGACTTTTGAAAGAGAAATGAAAAATGCGTCTTTTCGTAAAAAATTTGAGAAAGAATATAAAGAATTTTTATTGTCAGAAATTATTATTGCATTGATGGAAAATGACAATAAAACCGTTAGAAAATTGGCGGAAGAAGTGGGTTTGTCTCCAACAGTCATCCAAAAACTTCGTTCAGGAAAG
>Ga0155588_1101_pt3 | contig 9372 bp, 11 predicted proteins | sample RifCSPhighO2_12_FD_107245 | JGI IMG/M metagenome (GOLD analysis project Ga0155588, IMG submission 107245) | Gammaproteobacteria bacterium RIFCSPHIGHO2_12_FULL_41_15
TCTAAATATCAATCAAATGAGGTTTGTATGCATAATAACCAACTGGCTAGGGCATTAAACGAAAAGGCCGCGGCGGCCTATATCGGTCTGTCGGTCTCTTTCCTGCAAAAGGACAGGATGAATGGCGTTCTTCCTGGTCGTCAGCCTGGACCACGTTACGCTAAGCTTGGGAAGAGGGTGGTTTACCTTCGTGAAGATCTGGATGCTTGGTTGGATGCGCATCTCGTGATGCGAAGACCGTGATAACAACATCATAATCGACTGGGATGTTTTGCTTTGAGAAGCTTGCATCCTTTCGTGCCCGCCCCCGAATATCACATACACTCTATCCAAATTTCGCCACGTCTCCGTTGAGCTGCATTGCTCTTTTTTCCTACTGATTATTAAAAAATAATATCAGCTGAACGCGTTCAGTGGGTCTTTAATGCTGCGTTGGTTTTTTGAATTCTTTACTAAAAGCGGGATGGATATGGACTGTTTTTGACTATTTTGCAATGAAGTTGCACCCCCACTGCACCCCCAGGCCAATCGATTCAGAGCTTAATTTTCCGTAACCTCTTGAATTTATTGGCTCCCCGGGACGGGTTTGAACCGCCGACCAAGTGATTAACAGTCACCTGCTCTACCGCTGAGCTACCGGGGAGTACCGAAAGGCGACGGGTATAGTACCAGCTTTCTCTACTCCGTCAACTGTCTTTCAGTAAAAAATTCAAGCAATTGCCTAGCATATAACACCTCTCTGATGTGCTATTATTTTCCGCCCTATTAATATGTGTATTTATATGGAGACCACAATGAATAAACGTCAGCAAGAGCCTTTGGGGGAATTACAGATTCGCATCATGGCGATGCCTGAAAACACCAATGCCCACGGTGATATCTTTGGGGGTTGGATTCTCTCGATCATGGATTTAGCGGGCTCAAGTATTGCGCAAAAAGAATCGCAGTCGCGTGTAGTGACTATTGCAGTAGAGTCTATGAGTTTTTTATCCCCCGTTAAAGTGGGCGATTTTGTTTGTTGTTATGGAGAGCTTCTGAAGATAGGGCGAACTTCTATGCGAGTGAAATTAGAAACGTGGGTGGTGAATCAGCGTACAGGCATGCGACGTCAGGTGACAGAAGGTGTCTATACCTACGTTTCAGTTAATGAAGCGGGTCAGCCCATTCCCGTAAAGCGTAAGCTTGAATGATGCTGACTTCTCTGCAAACAAAATTGATGTCTATTCTTTCCAATATTGATGCGACTGCGAAAAAAGTTGGCCGTGATCCTAAAGAGATCCAGTTAGTAGCCGTTAGCAAACAGAAGTCAGTTGATGAAATTCGTGCTGTTTATAAGGCAGGCCAGCGTTTATTTGCCGAAAATTATCTTCAAGAAGCTATTATTAAAATAGAGGCATTGTCAGATCTTAATATCGAGTGGCACTTTATTGGTGCGATTCAATCGAATAAATGTCGCGATATTGCCAAATATTTTTCTTGGGTTCACTCTGTTTGTCGTGAAAAAGAGCTACGTTTATTAAATGAAGCAAGACCGGCAGAACTCCCGCCACTGAATGTTTGCATTCAAGTGAATGTGGATAATGAAAATTCTAAAAATGGATTATTAATAAGTGAGTTACAAAATATTATAGATAAATCAAATAAGTATAAAAATATTAAAATTAGAGGATTAATGGCTATACCGAATCCAAAACATAAGGAAAGAAATAAATTTATTTCTTTCCAGATGATGAGAGATGAATTTTATGTTTTAAATAATAATGGCGCGAAGCTCGATACCCTATCAATGGGTATGAGTGACGATTATCTTGTAGCCATTGAGTATGGCAGCACTATGGTGCGTATTGGCACTCATATATTTGGAGATAGAAAATAAAAAATATTGTCAACCCAAAGTAGAAATGTCCGGTCGGCCCCTTGTGATGAGCTTTCTTAATTTGTGACGCGCGCAGTATAGCGACAATGAGCGCTCAGATGGGTGAGTAGTTACCATTTATCATTTCTTTTTAGGTGAACGCTATTGATGGTTTACTTTGTTTAGACTAGGATGTCGTGATTGTAAAAAATAGAGGTTGAAAATGCGCGAAGCAACTTTAGATGGAAATATCAATAATGAACTCCCCGTGTTTAGTGCTGAAAAAAAGTATTTGTTTGTTGGCATGATATTGTCGGTGTTGGTGTGGGCCATTGCTTTGATCGGCACGAAAGGCTTATTGTTGTTAGCGTTGCCACTGGTTTGGTTGGTGTCATTGTTTGCGCATTCTGCTCTCGTTGCTCATTTAAGGGGGAATGCCATTCGGGTGAGTGAAACACAATTTCCGCAATTGTATGCCAGTTTGCTGAAGTGTGCAGATCGATTGAGCATGAAAAAAATTCCCGAGTGCTATTTAATGAATAATGGTGGAATGTTTAACGCATTTGCTACACATTTTTTAAAGAAGAAATATGTCGTGCTCATGGCGCCTATTATCGATAGTTTGCAAGATCGCCCATCATCCCTGGACTTTTATTTAGGTCATGAGCTAGGTCACATTAAACGGCATCATGTGTCACGGCACTTACTGTTGCTACCGTTTCGCATGTTGCCCATTGCAGGCCTAGCGTATTCTCGTGCGTGTGAATACACCTGCGACCTGATTGGTTTGACCTGTTGTGATGATGTCAAAGATGCGCAGTACGGCTTAACCGTTTTGGCCGCTGGAAAAACACAGTGGAAAAATGTAAATATTGCCGAGTTTCAAGCACAAACTGCGCGTGGCAGAGAGTTTTGGCTGTCGTTTCATGAGCTAACTTCGTCGCATCCATGGTTAACAAATCGCTGTAAAGTATTGCAGTCCTATGCTGAAAGTGCGCCAATAAAACTGCCGACAAAGAGTTTCTGGGCATACATTCCCGCTCTATTCATTCCAAATATTACCCATAGTAAAGCACTCAATTTTTTACTTGCCGTTTATGTGATTTTTTTCTTAGGGTATTCGATGACGTTGGGTGTTGACAACGCGCTTAACAGACTACAGCAGCAGCATGCTGGATCGCCGTATTATCTTGAACACTATAACCAATAGAGTCACTACTCACTCACTAAAGCATTTGTCGTTGCTATACTGCCAAAGGCCTTCTTTGACCATCAAATGCCGGACACTTTCAACTGATATTTTTAGACCATGCTTCATAATGAGTTTCTCTTGAACTCATTATGAATGTCCTGTTTGATTCCATTAAAAATGCCTCCACTTGTAAAAGCGGACATTTTAACTTTGGTCAAACCGGACATTACAACTTTGGTGCTACAAAAAATAAAAAATATAGTTACAAACATTAAGATTATGTTACAATCCATTGTATTTTATCGTTGTTTTTTGCTCGATATAGATAGTACGCTAAAAAGCCAATCCATGAACAGTAAAATAAATTGTAATAACATTCTATTTTGATATCATAATCAACAGCTTAAATGGGGGTTCTGCATGCAAAAATCCACTCTCAAATTGATTTTCTTAGCAATATTTGTCGCTTCCACGACGGCTTATGCAGTTGATCCTATCCAGATGAATGCGCTAAACAACGCGCCACCGCCGCACCAACAGTTCATAACAGCTGATGAAGTTAACAACCAGCCAGAGTCAACCCAGCCTATCTCTAATAATAATTCACCACAAAACCAACAAAATTTTATTTCTCAACAGAACTCAGCTTCATTAATTCCAGATCAGCAAGCTTCGCTAGCTCAACAAAATTTGAGTGGATCAACACAGATCTCATCGCAACCTCAAGCGCCAATGTCTTCGCAATTTCAAAATTCAAACTTAATGATTCACACGACACCACCAGTTGGACTGAGTGCGGCGCAGCTGGAATCAACGAACACTAGTGAAAAATTGAGTCAGTTACAACAAGATAATGCGAATTTTCAAGACATGATGGTTTCACAGCTATCTGTTTTGCAACAACAAAATAAATTGCTCAATATGCAGTTAGTCAATCTCAGTCAAGCTTTACTGAGCTTCAAGCAACAGTTAGAAAATCGTTCAAATGACACTGGCGTAACGCATACATTTGTTAATGCGTTAGAAAGTAATTTTGCTTTTTGGTTGGCAATCTGTTCAGCAGCTGTACTTATTCTGGTATTTCTACTCATTTCTTTCAGAGGCAAACTCAATAGCACTACAAAAAAAAATCAAGATGAATCCTCTATTGAATACGATTATTTAGCGAGCAATGAAGCTTGGCCAGCAAAGTTAGATTTGGCACGAGCCTATATTGCAATGGAAGATTTTGGGCAAGCTAAAAAAATTCTAAAACAATTACTACAAGCTGATTGCGACAAGTCATTTCAAGATGAAGCCAATAAGCTGCTAAAAGGAATGTCTACGTCCTGATGATCATACAAAGAATGGCTCTTGGTGTTCGCTACGATGGAACAGCTTACCATGGCTGGCAGCGGCAAGACGGTTTGAAAACAGTGCAAGGTGAATTGGAACGTGCATTAGGTGCGATTGCAGATCATCCTATTAATTTAGTTTGTGCAGGTCGCACTGACTCAGGAGTCCATGCCACTGCGCAAGTGGTGCATTTCAATACGGAAGTGGAGCGTACTGACTACTCATGGATATTCGGTGCCAATAGTAATATGGCTAAAGACATATCTGTTTCTTGGGCGCAAAAAGTGGATATGGAGTTCCATGCTCGCTTTTCTGCAACTTATCGACGCTATCGTTATATCATTTATAATCACCCGACTCGACCTGCTATTATGCGTCATTCTGTTACTTGGTATCACAGGCCGCTCAATGAACAAAAAATGCAAGAAGCGGCTAATTTTTTGCTTGGCGAGCATGACTTCAGTTCGTTTCGTGGCGCTAATTGTCAGGCAAATTCACCTATTAGAAAGATAGAAAACATCACAGTCACTCGTCATCATTATTTAGTGATTGTTGATGTTCTGGCGAATGCCTTTTTACACCATATGATCCGCAATATTGTAGGAGTCTTGCTACCCATTGGAGAAGGTCAGCGTCCAGTAAGTTGGATGCCTGAAATATTGGCACTAAAAAATCGACAAGAAGGAGGGGCTACGGCAGTACCCAACGGATTATATTTAGTTGAAGTAGGGTACCCAAGTCACTATAATTTGCCGCGAATGCCTGTTGGACCGTTCTTTTTACATTGACGATCTGTATACTACATTTTTTTTATTTGAGAGGCTTATATGAGCTGGTTTCGAAAAATTATGCCAAAAATTAACACCGCCAAAAAAAAAGGTGTTCCTGAAGGTGTATGGAGTAAGTGCGGTTCATGTATGGCGACTCTTTATCGTGCAGAATTACAAAGAAATCTCGAAGTTTGCCCTAAATGTTCACATCATATGAAAATTTCGGCTAGAACTCGCCTGAAATCCTTTTTAGATGATGAGCAACGGCAAGAATTGGGTATTACCGTGACGGCTAAAGATCGATTGAAATTTAAAGACAGTAAAAAATATAAAGACCGTTTAGTGGCTGCGCAGAAAAAAACGGGTGAGAAAGAAGCGTTAATCGTTATGCGAGGTAAATTATTGGGCTTACCTATCGTGGCAGCTGCCTTTGAGTTTGATTTTATCGGAGGCTCTATGAGTGCCGGTGTAGGAGAGCGTTTTGTTATTGCAGTGCAATCGGCTATTGATCTCGGTGCGGCGCTAGTCTGCTTTTCAGCGAGTGGCGGAGCTAGAATGCAAGAAGGTTTATTTTCATTATTACAAATGTCTAAAACTAGCGCGGCATTAGCACGATTATCTCAAGCAAAACTCCCATTTATTTCAGTGCTCACAGATCCCACAATGGGAGGTGTTTCTGCTTCTTTAGCAACGCTAGGAGATATTATTATTGCAGAGCCTAACGCCCTCATTGGTTTTTCAGGGCCTCGAGTCATTGAACAAACAATTCGAGAAACTCTACCGGAAGGCTTTCAGCGCAGTGAGTTTTTACTGGAGCATGGTGCGATTGACATGATTGCTGATCGTCGCGAACTACGGGCAAAAATCTCTAGCTTGCTTTCAAAGTTGTTACATCTGGAACTGACTGCCTGTCCGCTGACCATTGAAACTAACAATGCAGTATATAAAAATGTCACTTCAACATCTTGATTTTGAATTAGATTATCTCTATAAAATTGGCTTTAGGCCTTTAAATCTCAAGAAAATAAAAAATTATATCTCCAAATATAAATTGACTCCCAAAGTCCCCATTATCACCGTGACCGGCACTAATGGAAAAGGTTCTACTGTAGAAACAATTAATAATTTATTAATTTCTAATGGATTTAGCGTTGGAAAATTTACTTCTCCGCATCTTATAGCTATTAATGAAAGAATACAGGTAAATAATCAAGTTATTGATGACAATAGTTTGTCTAATTTATTGAGAATAAAAAGAACCCAGCTAGAGTTAGATGCTCAAAACTATTTTTCCGTGCTGTTTTTAGTCGCCTTATCTTACTGGCAAAGTTTTAAGTTGGATTATGTGATTTTGGAAGTAGGGATCGGGGGAAAGTATGATGTTTTGAACTTACTGGATGCGGATGTACTCGTTATTTCAAGTATTGGCTTAGATCATGAAGCTCGGCTGGGTGGATCTAGAAGCATCATTGGTTGGCAAAAAGCAGGCTTGATGCGGGCTAAGCAATCGGTAGTTTTGGCAGAACCTAACGCGCCAAAAAGTATTACAGACTGTGCGATTTCGGTAGGTGCAAACGTATACAAGATTCAACATGATTTTTGGAGTCAGTATGCAAATTCATTTTGGAACTGGCATTCAAGACAGCAAAGTTTTTATGGCCTACCTTACCCTAACTTATTTATTGAAAATGTCAGTTCCGCTATTGCGGTTTGTGAGCGCTTGAATGTGCCACTACAGGCTAGTAAAGTGCGGAGCGTGCTTAAAACTTTAAGTCTCCATGGTCGTCAAGAGGTGGTGCATAACGATCCGGAAATATTATTAGATGTCTCACATAATGCGCATGCCTTACAACATTTGTTGCAATCTATCCCTCAAAAACCAACCATATTGATTTTTTCAGCCTTAACAAGAAAAAGTGTTGAGCCAATGATTCAAGTGCTACGTCAATATGTTGAGCAGTGGATTATTTGTGAATCAAAAAATCCCCACAGTTATAGCGCTGATAGTCTTACTCAAATAATCAAACAGCAATTGTCATCCGCCACTCAAAATCCTCCACCTATTTATACAAAATCCGTCCCTAGTCAAGCTGTAAAATTTGGTTTAAGCTTATGCCCAAAACAATATCGGCTATTAATTTGTGGATGCTTTGCTCTAGTAGCTGAAGTAAAACTGCTTATACCTCGCCTTATTTTAAACTAAGTTTAGGATTAAGTTTTGAATTTCAGATTGGGGTTAACATAGGGGCCTTTAGATGAATATTAAAACCAAACAACGGATTGTTGGTGCATTAGTTATTGTAGCCACCATCGCTATTTTTTTGCCGCTGGTTTTCCATGCAAAATTACCAGGAGAAAAGGCATTGGAATTTTCGACCAATATACCCAGTCCACCGGTAGAGCCTACCTATACAGCTTCTAGTGAAGGTGTTCAGTTTCGTTTTGATAATACGAACGAAAGCGTACCTCCTAAATTGGCTGCCATGGTGAACCCTAAAAAAAATCAATTAACTACTCAGCAAAAGCTAAAGCCAGCCATCACAATTGATACGCCACCTACCGCTTGGGTCGTTAAAGTAGCTACATTTGCTAATCAATCTAACGTTGATGAACTGGTATTAAAGTTAAGGAATCAAGGTTTCGATGCCTATGAAAAAGGCACTACAAAAAATAATCAAAATTATATCCAGGTATTTGTGGGCCCTGAAATTCGTAAAGAAAAAGCCGTGCAAATTCAGAAAACAATGCTAGCTAACTATAAATTAAAAGGTGTTGTTGTTAACTATCAAGTTTAACCTAGAATCAGCAGTTGAAGGCGTAGCGAGAAAGCTTAACATGCTGATTCTAGCTTTAATTATTAGGAAAATCAGATGGACAGTTTAAATGCACTTGATTTAGCCATACTCGCCATTATTGGCATTTCCATTATTATTAGCTTTATGCGAGGTTTTGTTCGCGAAGCCATTTCTCTTGCCATCTGGGTGGTTGCCATTTTTCTTAGCATCAAACTGGCTGCGGTTGTTGGCGCTTACTATTCTTCTTTTATCGATTCGGAAACAGCGCGTTATGTGGCAGGGTTTGGTTCTGTGTTTATCATTGTTTTAATTTTAGGTGTGTTTGTAAACATGTTTATGGCGACATTAATAGATAAAACGGGAATTAGCAGCACCGACAGAATGCTAGGCATATTTTTCGGTGCAGCTAGAGGTGTTTTATTGGTGGGAGTCATACTCATGTTCATGAGCATGCTGCCCATGCAATCCTCAGCTTTACTGACAAATTCTCAGTTTGCCGTTCAATTTCAAGGTATTTCGGATTGGTTAAAAAGTTTGGTGCCGGGTGAATTAGGAAACCATATTAATAATTTAGTGGGTGGCGCTATCCGGCCCATGACCCAAGCTGGATCGAACATAAATTATTCAGCCGATGAGGCACCGGTAGGAAACAGAATGCTTCAGACCAAACGATTTGCTCAACAAAACCAAACCTTGGCCAAATCCTCTACTGATACCACGGATTATATGCCAGGTGCTTCCCCTGTTCAGGAGCGAGGCTAGTTTTCCCGCGTTTCCGATCAGTAATTCGGCGAGTGTTCGAATCTCGCGCAATTTTCAGCTTTGCGGAAAGGTTGGACGATCTTTCGCTGAAAAAAGCGCAGTTTACTTTGGCGTAGATGAGTATTTTTGAAGTAAAAGATTGCCCAAAGATGGAAATTTTTTATTCACCGAGAATTGCTGGTTTCTGATTGAATTCATTATTTCGCAACATACCAAAAGGACCCCCCTTGAATGGCATTTATTACCCTCGAAGGTTCAGAAGGCGTTGGTAAATCAACCGCATTAGCGTTTATCCAACAGTATTTAGAAGACAAAAATCTTCCCTTTGTTTTTTCCCGTGAACCGGGTGGCACACCTATGGCCGAGAAAATTCGCTCGCTGCTATTAGAGGAATATCAAGAACAAGTGGCTGCAGAAACAGAAGCATTACTGTTTTTTGCAGGCCGCAAACAAAATATCATCAATGTTATTTTACCGGCATTGCTTAAAAATAAATGGGTTATTTGTGATCGTTTTAATGATGCTAGTTACGCTTATCAAGGCGGGGGGCGTGGTATTAATTTTAAATTTTTAGATGCCTTAACAGAAATGGTACAGCTTGATTTAAAAATTGATCTCACTTTATTGTTAGACGCACCCGTTGAAGTAGGTATGGAGCGTGCA
>Ga0155588_1063_pt2 | contig 9290 bp, 11 predicted proteins | sample RifCSPhighO2_12_FD_107245 | JGI IMG/M metagenome (GOLD analysis project Ga0155588, IMG submission 107245) | Gammaproteobacteria bacterium RIFCSPHIGHO2_12_FULL_41_15
AGGGCGAAGCGTCATGCAGTGGCATACCAGCTTTCATAATAGCAAGCCATGCGCTCACCTTGCTGATCAATTACATATTGCATGGCAGGGAAAAGAAATGATTCAGACCAAATATACCGGGTACTCCCATGTCGTACCCAGTATTTTTGTTTTACTGGGTTTATCTGGTTGAGCGATCGAGAAGCATAGGCTTTAAGTTGATTCATCACTTTTTCTGGTTTGTCTTTAGCGGAAACGATAATATGTACATGATTAGATCTCACATGTATAGCGTACAGATGCCATTGATAATAATGGCAAGTATTTTGCATCGCTTTCATGACTATCTGTCTTTGATGTTGATTGAATACGACAGTTCGATAACGAGTTTCTTCTTGCATACAAACATATAATTTTGCATTGGGTGCAATTCTTGGTGTATCAAATGTATGATGCCAGAGGCGATCGACGCTACCACGATGATCGCCGTGCAACCAAGTTCCATAGGTAGTGAGTGTAATAAAATATGCCAATGGTGTATTTGATTGATCTTTGGGCATGCCAGCAGATTACTGCAAAGTAAAATGCATCACCATACCGTTTTGTTTCGCCCTCCCTTGCGGTTGGGCTTCCGTTTCAGGTACGTCAGCTACTTAGGTTAGCAGCATTTAGCTGTATATGATTTCTAATTACCAAAAACTGAACCGCTTTGGGTACCCAAAACGGAAGCCCAACCGCAAGGGAGGGCGAGACGTTTGTTCTTCTGAATAACGGCTCTTTTTCATGCTATCCCCTCTTAGTTGAGTGGAATTAATTGTTTCAGTTCATTACGTTCCGCTTTTGTGATGTTATCTCTCTTTGATTTGCTATGGAGCATCAAACTAAGCGCAGCGCACGCAATGCCTCTGCATTATTACTGCATAATAGAGCCATATGTTGCTTTATCTTTTCGACTGGCCAGTCCCACCAACACAGTTGTTGCAACAAAGCAATCGTCGGGTCATCAAAGCGCTTTTTTATTAATCGCGCTGGGTTACCACCAACAATCGTGTAAGGTTCTACCGATTTTGTGACAACTGCTCGTGCAGCAATAATAGCGCCATTGCCAACACATACACCAGGCATAATGAGCGCGCTAGCACCTATCCAAACGTCATCTCCAATGAGGGTATTTCCTTTCGCTGAATACCCATTTTGCACGAAATCGCCCCAATCAGTTTGATCATCCCAATAAAAAGGATAGGTGCTGAGCCATTCATGACGATGCCCTTGATTACCACCCATCATAAAAATCACACCCGTTGCAATCGAGCAGAATTTACCGATAATCAATTTATCCGATACTTCTTCAGTTGCATCCAAATACCAGACATTATCTTCAAAATGCTTGCCATGATAAAAACCCGCATAATAAGAATAATCACCAACGATGATATTGGGATTAGTGATATGATCCTTGATGTAATAACTGTGATAAAAATTTTTGAATGGATTGGTCATGCTATTAATGCATTTTATCGTAATTGCTCTACAGTTAATCCCATTGCTCTTGCTAATTTCCCACAGGTTAGCATTTTTGGAAAAAAATTCACAACGTTCCGTTCGTAACTAATAAACAGGTGCATTCTTGACTGACATTAAAATCATGGTATACTAGGGACGTTTTTAACCTAAACTAAAACAAACGATAACAGGTATAACTATATGAAAAAACAGATAAAAATAGCCGCTCTCAGTTTGCTATTGGCTTCTACCAGCGGGCTTGCACTCGCCAAAGCGCAAGTGAACGTACAAGGGTTTACATTAGCCAATGCGACTAGCGCCGAGCTCACCTTAGATTCAAGCACTCCTCCTGCTAAGGGCGATCAGGTCCCTGCCACTATCTCAGGTTCGACGGTATGGACGGAACTTAATATCGCTAGCAATAACACGGCACAAGCCGACCTCCTACAATATAACCTACAAAATGGTGGTGCTTGCTTAATTAGATTTGGGTATATGTCGGGTAGCCCCTACATCGACTCAGTTACTCCTGTTGGTGCAAATTGCAGCTACAGTGGAAACACAATCACTATCGCTAATTCTCATTAATGCAAAAAAGAAAGAGGAAGGAAACCCTAAAAATCCTTCCTCTCTTCTCTTCTTTTTCCAAAATCCACCAACCTATAGCACAGTGTTAGCCAACTAACTTTTTCAGTGTATCAGGGTGTGGATGTTGTGGTTTACTAATTTTCGCTATTTTTTGTATCCCTTTTGTGATATGATTTTGTATCTCGAGCTAAAGGAGAGATTGTTCCATGAAATCAAATTTTGTCCGTGTCCGTATAGAGCCTGCGCTTAAAAGCGAAGTGCACGAGATTCTTGACGATATCGGTATTAAGCCTAGCCAAGCTATTACGATGATCTACAAACTCATTCAACGTGAACATGGATTTCCTTGTAATCTGCTATTGCCAAATAAAGAAACTGCCCAAGCTATTCGAGAAGCTCGCCAAAAAAAAGGCGTTATTAAAGCGAAAGATACAAAAGACCTTTTTCGAAAATTGGGAATATAAATGCTAGAAGTGTGCTTCAAAAAGCAGTTTAAAAAAGATCTAAAACATGCTCAAAAGCAACAAAAAAATTTGGAAAAACTGAAAAATGCGATGGAACACCTCATTAATCAAAATCCATTACATTTATTCGTACCGGTAGTCACGCTGACTTACTAGAATAAACAACCACAACATCAACTAATAGGAGCAGTGACCGAAATCAATCCGTTTGAAATGCCTTTTTTAGAAATCATCGGAGTGCGAAAAAACGGTCGTTTTTGTGAACCAGACTAGAGAGTATTAAAAATGTATAGCACACCAATTTTTCCCCAATTAACGAAACAAGATGAGATTTGCATATACTTGCAAAAAATTTCTACGCAGGTTATAGATGAAAAAAAAGCAATGGAAATGCTAAAACATTCCGAATGCTCAGACCAATTTATTATCGGCAATGAGATAAAATTATCTTTACCTGAGCAAAATCGGTATTTTCAAATATATTTTGAAGATATCCGTATGGATGAATCTTCTTTTCAAACTACCCCATCAGTTGTTTTCATGAAAGGAATTATAAAAATCAGTAAACAAGGTGAATTGACTGTATCAGATGATCGTTACTCAACAGATATAAATGCAAAATTTTTCTTTGAAAATAATGTACTAAAAATGGATAACAACTCGAGGTTACTGGAAAAGCAAAGTGGTCAATGTGTTATTCTTTAACACAAAGGCTATTTTCAGAATACGATATGGTTTTCTTCAGCGGCGTGTTTGAAAATAAAAACCCCGTAAAGCCGCAGGAAGTACAAGTTAAATACTTGGCGATAATGGAAAAGAGGGTATATGCGCTACTATATCATCTTGCTCATATCCCTTCCAAGTATAGAAATAAGCCATGACTGTGTTTGCCTGATCAGACATTAAGTGTTGGAATTTTTTCATCTGATCAAAGTAGATTCTGTTCTCTCGATGGGAGTGATAAGGATTGCCATCAGCAATATCACACAAAATACCCCCTCCCGAATAAGCAGCTAACCAGTGTATAAACTGTGCACTTTGGCAAGCATGTAGAAATAATTGAGTATCAAATTTTATGCGTGCATTCCACGTTGCTGGATGCAACAAAGCAAATAACGCTTGATTTGTAAAAACAGTATCCAGTCCACCATATTTTTTCCCTCGTATCAATTGATGAATATAATCACTATCATAAACATCATCACCCATGTTCATCTCCAAAGATCATTAACCGCGACTGCTATACTAACCACAGGCTATGTTTCCATTCCAGTCATCTCGCCCCTCCTCAACATCCCTAAAATTAACATGCAATCTATTGAATTATATAGGAAAAATAAGTACCGGGTCAGGCACTGATTGGATTAATTTTCGCCTTTTACTATACTCAGGTCAATCGTGTTAAATTTTTCTTGTTTTAGATAAGGAGGCAAACCCATGCACACAGACCCTAACAAAAAAACACCTCAACCCGCTGCTGCCGATGCTAAGCAGAATAGCATCCAAAGCCCTCAGGGAAAACAACAACAAGCAAAAGCAGTCAATAAACCGAAGCGAGTTCGAGGGGAGACAGGGAAAGGGTACGAATACGAAGTTTGCTAAGGGCACCTCTAGAAATTCGAGATGCGGATGAAAAACGAAGAAAAAATCGACGAAAAAGCGGAGTGTACACGCGAGTACATGAGCATTTTGAGGAGATTTTTTCACAGTGTTTCGCCGCAGATCGGATTTCAAGAGGTGCCCTTAAGGGCACCTTGAGAAAAGTATCCTGAAGTCATTCTCACAGGAGGGAATACGTGCTCACTATTTACCCTGAAAAAATTAAAAATTTTAGGTCGCACAGAAATCCCTCCTTCTATCTGGTTGTCACACCTGCTTTATCGAATCAAGTATCGTTACAAAGCACGGCGCTTTATTCTGAATGCCACACTATCGTTTGTGAACCACAAGAAGATATCGATACTCTCGTGAAAAATAAAATTCCTGATCACGCTGATATTTTCTTTATGCCTTATTGGTATCCTTCCATACATTTTTTCCCGCGGCGAGAAAATTTATTACCCCATCAACGCTTTGTTGCCATGCCATGTTCGCTTGCAACCCCTGTTAATTTACATGATATTAGCTATTTTTTAAATGTAATTTATGATACTGATCCAGAAGAACTTCAAAGCAAAGTAGATAATTTTTTTAAAACGTTAGGAGATTCTAAAACCATCACATTCATTAATCATGAATATGACACTTCTGCCGTGCTCAATTTAAATAAGGATTGCCTTTGGACCGAAATTTGTGGCCATATTCACGCTGGTGAAATTGGTATAGCACCTTCAGCTGAGTTAGCTTTGACTCACGTCGAATTTAAAAATCCACACTGTTCATTGGATATCACGGGCGATCTCCTACTACAAGGCTGTCCTATTTTGCACGTGCATGATACACAGCCATCGTGTCGCCACCAGCAATCCCAATTATTCACTCAACTCACTTCACTTCAAATGGGCGCGCTAAAGGTGACATTGGTAAAAGGTGTGATCCAACATCTGGAAGTATTAAAGGCACCCGCACAGATAGCCTGTGACGCATTTGAAAAATTGCTCGCGACAACAGAGGCCTATCGCACGCTGATCGAAGTGGGTATTGGATTACATCATCGCTTCCGTTTGGTGGATGGCAATAAAACCATGAATGAAACCTATGGGGGTGATCACCAGTGCGTCCATTTTGGTATGGGCGCTTTTGGCAGCACACTGTACCACCTCGATGTACTCTGCCCTGCAACCTCCCTCATGAGCGATGCTCACCGTTTATTGGTAGGCCCTGGGAATGAAAGACCCAGTCGTCGGCAAGGTGGATATTGCCCTTGCGAAAATTGAGTTTTTTGGTTTCTTAAAGGCATCTCCAGAAATTCGAGATGCTCTGCGCAGGACAAAAATATCATGATGCAGCTCCTAGAGGGTTAGTGATGGGAGGTGGAAAGCCTAGCACCATAGGGGCAAAGCCAGCTGCGCCCCTGCAAGCGCCAGATATTTAATAAAACCTTAATGAATGTGGGGTATTATTATACAATTCCTTTGTCTCTACGGGAGTACTCCTATGAAAAAAAGTATCATTGTTTTAAGTATGCTGACCGGTCTATATGCATGGCAAGCAAATGCAGCAAACCTCAGTATTTGTCCAGATCTGAATAATACCTGCTGGCAAGTATATGATCTGCATGGCCAACGTATCGTATTTGGCCTAGGCAATACTAGCGAACCGTCAAAAAATGGGACTTATCTTATGAGCAATGGCTGGATGCCAGACACGTTAGGAATGGTCTGGATCAATGGTACCTGCACTCAAAAAGCACTTAAAGAGTCGGGTAACCAAGGATTTAGCAATACTAACAGTACCTTGGATGTTCAAGATCCCACGGACACCAATGGTCAGTTGTCTACTGTCTCTGGCACTGTCGGCAATAAGAATGATCCTATACTACCCCAAGCAGCTACTGAAATAACCTGCTCATCAGCCGGTACGACTGCGTAATAATCGTAGTCCGTTAAAAATAACGACCAAAGAAGCGCCCATATCAGCCGCTATCGCCATCCACAGGGTGGCGATACCTGCGATAGCAAGTGTTAAAAAGATCACTTTGATAGCCAATGAGAAACTAATATTTTGTTTAATCACTCTCATTGTCCGGTGTGAATGCGAAATCAGCCAACCAATTTTAGTTAAGTCGTCTGTCATCAAGGCGACATCAGCCGTTTCAATAGCTACATCACTACCAATAGCTCCCATCGCGATACCCAACGAAGCCGAGGCCATCGCCGGCGCATCGTTAATCCCATCTCCTACCATGGCCACACTCGAATATTCCTTTGCCAATCGATGCACTTGCTTAATTTTGTCTTCCGGTAATAATTCAGACTGAAATGCATCGATACCGATGATTTGCGCGATGGCTTTTGCAGTACCTTCGTTGTCTCCTGTCAACATAAACACTTTTTTAATACCGAGTTTCTTCAACTGAGCAACCGCCGCACGAGCGTTATCACGGACTACATCGGCCACCCCAATCAAACCACAGACATGGTCATCACGCCCTATAATTACTACGGTATGACCAGAAGCTTCTAGCGAACGAACTTGTTCTTGAGCTTCTTTAGCCACTTCCGTCGTCATCTTTTCTTGCATCAGACGATGACTACCAACCCAATAAAGCGCGCCTTCCACTCGCCCTTGTACCCCTTTCCCTTGAATAGCTTGTACATATTCCGCTGGTAAAATATCGATAGATTCTGCTTGCGCACGTACTAAAATGGCATGGGCAATAGGGTGCTGATTGTGATTTTCTAGCGCGGCCGCTATACGTAATAGATGGGCTTCTGTATGCTCGCCTAACGGGATCACCGTTTGTACGGTGGGCTTGCCTTGCGTCAAAGTTCCTGTCTTATCAAATGCAACTGCTTTCAGGCGTGCTGGCAGTTCTAAATAAGCTCCCCCTTTGATCAATACACCAGCCCGTGCTGCTGCACTTAATCCCGCCACAATACTCACCGGGGTTGAAATAACCAGCGCACAAGGACAGGCGATCACTAAAATAACAAGCCCCTCATAGAACCATCGCATCCAAGATTGATCGAACAACAACGGTGGAACGAGTGCAACAATGATGGCCAAGACCATCATCAACGGCGTGTAATATCGTGCAAACGCATCGACCCACTGCTCTGTCGGTGCACGATGAGCTTGCGCTTCCTCAATACGCTTAATAATGTGCGCTAATGTAGTATCTTTTGACAATTTAGTGACACGAACATGAATCACTCCCTCCCCATTGATTGACCCAGCATACACCCGATCGTCTGCTTTTTTGGGTATAGGCATGGATTCGCCCGTAATAGGCGCCTGATTAACATGCGTTTCTCCTTGAATAATCTGCCCATCTAAAGGAACTTTTTCACCAGGACGAATCACTACAATAGCATCCACAGCAATGGCATCGACCGGTTGCTCTATAAATTTATTGTCAGCCGGAAGAAATACACGGGCAGTATTCGGTGCTAACGCTAATAAAGCACGAATCGCAAGGCGTGCACGTCCCACGCTCCATGTTTCCAGCAGTAATGCCAATGAAAATAGAAAAGCAACTGTCGCTGCTTCAAACCACTGCCCAATAATCATGGCACCGATGACAGCGATGGTCATCAGCAAATTCATGTCTGGGCGAAAACGCAGTAATGCTAGCCAGGCTTTAGGAAAAATAAACCATCCACCGGTAATCACAGAAAGAAAATATAAACCCATGGAACTGATCGGAAAAGTATATCCAACTGCTTCCTTGCCGATGGCTGCATGCAAAAAACCATGATGTAACCCATGAATGATATAGCCCAGCAGTAAAAACAGGGCAGAGATCAACGTCATGAACGATCGATGATGTTGTTTCCAAAATGTGACTTTTTTTTCGGCTTGTTCACTATATGCTTTCCAAGCAATAGCCTGCATACCCGTTTTGTTGATGAGTTTGATCAGGCTCTCTTCAGAGAGGCTGGAATCAGCACTATCAATAGTGATTTTTCCATTCAGTAAATCGAATCCTAGCTGCTCTTCGCGTGGGATCACGGGGAACAGTGCCCGTTTTAGGATAGTGATTTCTTCTGCACAATCCATGCCTTGAATTTTAAATACGTACTGCGACATCACTCATCCTTTTTTTGAAAAAATAATTCTTTACTGATACTGGATTCTGTCAACCAAATTGGCTAGGATTCTACAACTCACGCGGGTGTAGTTCAATGGTAGAACACTAGCTTCCCAAGCTGGTTGCGTGGGTTCGATTCCCATCACCCGCTCAGAGGTTGTCATCCCTATAAGCCTGCTTTATGATGACGCCCTGATTGACCCAACTGGGATCCTCGTGCAATGGGAATGATGCAATATGTGCTATTAGGCTGGCTGGGATTGAGTATTGGCTCATTCCTTACGCCAATATCGTGGGGAGAAAAGGTATTACGTGCCTGGCGGGCTACTCAGATAGTATTAGCCATCACCACGTTTGTGCTGGGACTTCATAGTTTTATTTTTCCAGGTTCTACGACGTTCACACTGACATGGCTTTCTTTTCCCTATCACCCCAGCTTGCGTTTGGATGGCCTTTCAGCGTTTTTCATTCTGTTACTGGGTGCCAGTACTATCGGGGTTAGCTGCTTTAGCTTAACCTACTATAATCATTTCACGCTCTTACAACAAAAACAGATTCAAAGTTGGCAAGCGCTCTTTTTGTTTGCTTTATTGCTGGTGTTTTTAGCGAATGATCCTATTTTGTTTTTGCTTGCTTGGGAATTCATGGCACTCAGTTCTTATTTCCTCGTGATGAGTGTGGAATCCGGGAAAACCGTTCGCCGCGCGGGTTTTTTGTATGCCAGTCTTGCACACGTGAGCTTGTTGTGTATCGCTGTCGCTCTCTTTTTACTAGCAGCACATCACGATGATCTTAGCAGTACTATAGCAGGCGTAGTTTTTATCTTATCCCTACTCGGGTTTGGTGCAAAAGCAGGATTGTATCCTCTACACATATGGCTCCCTGAAGCTCATCCTGCAGCGCCCTCACCCATCTCAGGTTTACTGAGCGGTGTGATGCTCAAAACAGCCGTCTATGGATTGCTGCGATTCTTATTTTATTTCTTACTACCTTTTCAGCAGGTATGGTGGGGTTACACATTAGTAATTTTTGGACTGCTCACGATGCTCATGGGAATCATTCAT
>Ga0155588_1016_pt1 | contig 9224 bp, 10 predicted proteins | sample RifCSPhighO2_12_FD_107245 | JGI IMG/M metagenome (GOLD analysis project Ga0155588, IMG submission 107245) | Gammaproteobacteria bacterium RIFCSPHIGHO2_12_FULL_41_15
CGGGCCCGTTTACGTGAATGAGTGCTCCCGCACGGATATTTTAATTGTTTCGTGGTTAAAACTGACTAATGTTTATATTTTGGCCCGATTGCCATGGCTCCTCCCTAGGTAACGGTTGACAAAGCTTAATTAGAATATACTATAGGCAACTTTCGTTATTTAAATTTATTACACTTAGTTCTATTTATGGGAAAAGTTATGTTTGCTACTTTAGCTGCTTCTTTTTTTATGAGTATGCTACAAAATAAAATTTGTAAGTCTCTTTTCGGACTAACAGAAACATCAATTCAATATTATTAGAAGCCATCGGTGACGCTCGTTTTGTGCTGCTGGGAGAGGCAACCCATGGAACACACGAATTCTATCAAGCACGTATTGAATTAACGCAGCATTTAATCGAAGAAAAAGGGTTTATGGCCGTTATGATAGAAGGCGATTGGCCTGATGCCTATCGAATTCATTTCTTCAATGGCTGCGCGCTTACAATGATAAAATGTCCATTAAGAGTAAAGTCGAGTTTTATGGACTCGATTTGTATAGTCTTAATACATCAATGCAAGCCGTTATTCAATATTTAAAAAAAGTAGACGCAGTAGCCGCCGAGCATGCCATCAATCATTATGCTTGTTTTGATCATCTGAACGTGGATCCACAAGTGTATGGGTATTTGACGAGTTCCGGTGTAAAAAAATCGTGTATGAATGAAGCAGTGTCCGAGCTTTGTGAAATGCAACATCGCTCCTTTGCTTTTCTGAAACGCGATGGAATTACCGCTGAAGATGAATATTTTTTTGCAACACAAAATGCACGCTTGGTAAAAAACGCTGAAACTTATTATCGTGAAATGTATTCTGGTCAAGTGTCATCATGGAATATTCGTGATAGGCACATGGCAGAAACCATTAATGTTTTGGTCGATCATTTGGAACATCGCAACAATAAGCCTGCTAAAATTATCATCTGGGCGCATAATTCGCATGTGGGTGATGCACGTGCAACAGAAATGTCAGAACGGGGCGAGGTGAACATCGGGCAGCTGATTCGTGAGCAGCATACGGATACTTATTCGATTGGTTTTTCGACGCATGAAGGGTATGTAACGGCCGCAACCAATTGGGATACCCCTGCTTTGCGTCGTTCCATCGTTCCGGGGTTTTCTGAAAGTTATGAAGAACTGTTTCATCACGTTTGATACGACAAGCGCTGTGCGTCCATTGGTAATGAATAAAGAATGGAAGGAATAAGGATAAACGATGAAAAAAAACCATATTTATAAATCGAGTTTACATTTTTAGTACACCTAATTAATAAACTATTTTTGTCTAACAATTTTACTATGTTGCGAAAATAGTTTATAATTACGGCACTTATTGTTTAAAATAAACAGAAGGCCAAAATGTTAAACAACGATATACATAGAATTACTTTAAAAGAAATTGAAGCTAAAATGAAACAATTGCGTATTGATAAGAATACGTCAGAAGAAGTACTGTTGGAGGCAATAGCTAAGTATTTTAGGGAGTTATCGAGACTCCTTTCTTTAGGAGACGCGGCAGCCATAGAAGCAGCCAAGTCACCTGAGAGTGCTCTCGTCCCTGAACTTGATCCTAATCTGCTTGAGAATTTTAGCAAAATAGTAGGCCCCATGCTTAGCAAGGAGTCCTCGATAAGCTTCATGGCAGCAGTTTATCATCTGTTAATGCAGCAGCATCCTCTGCTGTCAAGAGTGTGTTACTATGATTTACGAACCTATCTTAATGATAAAAGAATAGGTTATCTGAACCTTGGAAGGGGGTTTTTAGAATTCCTTACAATACATAATGATAGCATTGATCCCTTTGATAGGCATACACGCGCTTTTTTTCAAATATGCGTCTGTGATAGCGTGGCTATCTCCATGACAACTTATTTTTTAAAAGACGTGTTGTGGAAATACCGAAATAATGATGATGCCTTGTGCGATATATTGAAGAAGCACGCCAAACTTATTATGTTGCTGGGTGACCGAAGCGTTGAAAACGGGGATCGTTATTTTAATGGTACAACTATGGGGGCTATGCTGTGGTGGTTCTTCAGTCTATATCCTTCTCCAGATCGTGAGAGTAAGGCGAGTAGATTATTCCTCGATCTCTATACCGCGATACCCGAATTTTCTGCTAAAGACGCAATTTCTGCTAATCGAACACCTGGAGCTTCGCCAAGACTAATGGACCTTGCAGATATCGTGAAAGGGTATCCGTCTCCTGATAAGGCAGCTGGAGGAAAAGATTCTGTCTACAGTAAACAAGCTTATATGGATTTTTGTACCGCTATATCTTTAGCGGAAAGAAAAGAACTAACTATGCGTATATCTCTACAGAGCAAGGCGCCTACAATGCATATGAATACATACATCCCTTTCGAGTGTGATTTGTTGGCGCAGAATAAACATGCTCCTGATCCAGCCTTGGTGCTCAAGGAAGCAGTACTCAATTCACCGATCCTGGTGACCATTAGGGAGCATCGTACCCAAATGCAGCGCAATATTAGTCCAAACTTAAAGGAAATACTGGGTGTTTTATCAAAAATATCCTTTTCTGATGAGATTTTTTGGAAATATTACGCAGACGTGGTTGAGAAAGCGGCGAGCAGTATTGCGTTTTTTAACGATACCTCTTGGGATGCTATCAAATTGCAAAATAGTTTGGTACGCAGCATATGGTTAAAACGTCGGATAGATAAATATATTCGCGGTGAGGATAATTCATTTCAAACATCCGACGCACAGTATGATTTTGTAGAAATACTGTGTTTTTTGAAAAACTGCAATGATCTGGATGTGTGTGGTCTATTTTCGAGAAATGACAGTTTGAAAGCGATTTATAAAAAAGGCCTACCAGCTCTATTTTACCAACTCCCGTGGAGCTTTATTCAAACACTACCTTATGCGGAGTTAAAGGGAAAATGGGCTGCAAATTACCTTCTTAAAGCCGGGGCATCATCAGCTGTGCGCACAGGAGAAGAAGATACAGAGCATGAAACGGCGTTGTGGAACTATATTAAAAGTATGGATTTTTCAAGCTACTCTGCGCACGAGCAAAAAGAATTAAATGAGGGATTAATAAAGCGCCTCAATTGCAAAGAAGCCAAGAATCTTACGTTGGATGATTTGATGTTATTAAAAAAGACAAGCGCCAATTTGCAAAAACTCAATCAAACACACTTACTGGAAACGTTGTTTGATTGGGAAAAATTAACCACTCAGTTTCATTGTTTTGGGCAGGATCCGCTTAACCTACTTGCGTATATCAATGAACTTCCTTTATCTGCCGAAAAACGGAATGAATTAGTGGCCAAGGCAATTGCACAAGGCAAACAGCATTTTAGAGGTGCAAAGCAACAGTGTTTCCTGGTAATGCCCAGCACTGAATGTCCCGAGCAGCTTCTTGCTGACTGTGAGAAGAATAACATGCTATCAGAGATGACGGAGCTTCTAAGTAGCGCAAAACTTATAGAATCGAGAGAGCATTTGGATTCAATATTCAGGACGATTAGGAGTCGTAATGGCATGGCTGCTTGGTATGATAAAGCGAGTGGGCAAGTGGTTTTTAACGTAGATACGATCGAGAACCTTTTTGAAATTTTTTGTTTAAAAAGAGCAAGGTCGCCAGAAAACTTTTCGAAGCTGTTTCCGAAGTTTTTACCGTTGTTGCCAGGTTTAATTGCTAAAATGGATTTATCGCATGATGTATTATACAACCTGTTAGCCCTTGTCTCTGAAGTAATGACCCCGGCAAATTACGATCAATTGTTTGCAACGCTGCAAGCAAGCCAGTGCGATATTTTGCAATTGATGCAATCAGAGAATAGATTGTTGTCCATAGGGCTTGGGATGGGCCAGTTAACTCGCAATCCTCCGGAAAGAGCGTATGCACGTGGTAAAGAGCTATCAGGAAGAACGGCGCTTTATAATGCTATGCCACATAAAAGGATAATTGAACTAAAGGATAAGAAGGGCACTGTTGAAGCTCTGATACTTTTCACGCCACTAAGATTCAAAAAACGTTGGCAAGAAGACCGAATGCTTTGTGGAATGGTAGGGCTTTTGGCCGCGCAGCTTGATAGACAGACACCAAAGATAATGGGAGCAGTGCGTGATTGCAATGATGAACTACGCGCCAATGTTGAAGATAGTGTTGAAGCACTCAAAGATATTATGCAACGGTTTTCGACATCATGGACAAATTTTACAAATGATCCCAAAGGACAAAAGTTGGAACAAGAAGATATTCTCAGCGAATTTGAACAGATTCAAATGCACATTGCTAACCTAACAGCGCCACCGCAATGTGCTGAGATATTGAATCAATATGTATCCACCATGCAGCGTGTGTTAAGGGTTACAAAGGAGCAAGTGTATTTCAGAGCCCAATGCAATGATGAACGGCTGCAAGGTTTAATTAGACCAGCAGAAGAACCTATAAAACCTTCGACCCAAGCAGCCTCTTCATCAGATGCATCAGCTTCGCATATAGGGGGTGCGGCTGTCTTAACGCCGCTTCATGCTCAGCAACCACAAGAGGCTCGTCATAGTAGTAATAGGCGTGTAGATCCAACAGCGATGAATAGCACGCAGCTTGGGTTTCGAGGTCTTTATGTAAGGCACAACACAAACAGTACAGCGTCGAATACGCCGCCTACATCATCATTGTCTCTTGGTGCGCTAGACAAGGACAATGCTGTGAAAATCGAATCGGTTGCAAGCGGCCAAGGAAAACCACTGCTTCTGAATAACGAGGACATAATTGGTAATGCATACTATTGTTTTCCCGTCACTTTGTCATTTCAAACAATAAGTGGAGCCATCAAAAGTCGGGCTGCTACGGTCCGCATTTATGAAAGCGGGGAGATAACCTGTATAGAACGTAATAGCGAGGATCTGAATGTACAAGTTGTTGCGGTGATTAAAGAGAATTTATCGTTAGTTTTGAAAACGTTTGGGATAGTACCGAGAGAAGCCTCCAATCTGTTTGGGATTGTGCACGAAGCGGATAAGAATAATCAAAATACAGAGAAGCGGACAATGTGATCATCGAGGAGCCTACTGCTGATGAAGTTGGAATACGTTCGCGTCGACCAGGTGATTTATTAGCGACTTCATATGGTATCGGTACCGAAATAGGATCAGATCTGGTTCCTGCTAATGCAACAGCCAAGGTGTTTATGATGGCTCAAGGGATGGGTCTTTTTTTACATGATGATCAATTTAATTTGGATAAAGCACAAATATTTGCTAATTGTGTCATGGCATATTTAGTTTATTCTGGTCACCATTATACGATATAAATAGACGCGACCCCTTTCCAGTACATATCCACTTGCATTTCTATACAATATTTTATATATTACACAATATGAAAAAAATAATATGGTTAGGTAACAGCTATCAAGATTTGCTTGGTTTTTCAAAACCAGCAAAACAAATAGCTGGATATAATCTAGATAAACTGCAACGCGGTCAAGAACCACAGGATTGGAAACCAATGGCTTCCATTGGTAGAGGGGTCAAAGAGCTTCGCATCCATTGTGAAAATGAATATCGCGTCATATATCTGGCGCAATACTGTGACGGTATTTACATATTGCATGCGTTTGTAAAAAAGTCACATAAGACAAGCCAAAGAGATATTGATTTGGCAAAAAAGCGATTTAAAGAAATATTATCAAGGCATGAGGAGCTAATATAATGGGCAATCATACGACTACTGGCAGTATCTTCGATGATCTTGGATTTAGTGAAACTGAATCAGAAAACTTAAAAATCAGAGCTGGATTAATGCGCGCCATTGAAAAATATATTGCAGATCATCAATTAACTCAAGCGGCAGCGGCTAAATTGATGGGCGTTTATCAGCCAAGAATGAGTGATTTACTGCAAGGTAAAATTGATAAATTTACAATTGATATGTTGGTAAACATGTTAGCCAAAGCTCATGTTTCTGTTTCTTTAGTCATAGACGATCGCATTGCTGCTTAAACCAAATTATAGGCGATCAAAAAATGGCTTCGGGACTTTTTCGAATTTGAGTACGACATTGTACGCCACTGTACGACATTCCTACACGTAACGATCTTGAGACATAAGAAGCTTTTTGAATTTAAAAAATTAGGAGAAAAAATGAAACATAAAAATACGTTTTGTTGGATAGACATTCCAGTAATTGATTTAGATCGGGCTATGCAATTTTATGCCATGATTTTAGGAGAGCCTGTACAAAAAATTGATGAGCATGGCTTTGTGTTTGGACTATTACCTCATACTGAAGAGAATGTTTCTGGGTGTTTGTGTGTGATGGATGATAGAAAGCCATCGCAAGATGGGCCGCTTGTTTATTTGAATGTGGAAGGACGATTAGAGAATGCAGTTATGGCTGCAAAAAATCATGGTGGTAAAGTACTCAAGGCAAAAGAGCAAATTGGGCCTTATGGGCATCGGGCTGTGATTCTTGATACCGAGGGAAATGCTGTTGCACTATATTCAAAAGAGGCTTGAGTCATATGGGGTCATATAGGCATGCAAATGGTTTGAAGAAACAATAGCTTATTTGTATAATTGGTGGATGAAATAATAAAATCCAAAACATATACGTATATGAAGCATGCAGTAAGTAAACCAGCAACTATATCCAATCTCAGTACTTGCCCACACGATCTTATTTTGATTATGTTGCAATTCTTATTTGGGAGCGAATCTAAGGCTTATATAAAACTTCCTTTTACTGCAAAGAAATGTTAATTTAATCCATAATTTGTTACTAGTTTTAATCAACGCCGTACCAGTATTAGGGTATATGCAATTTTTTGTCGATGCCGCGGTATTTTTCTCTAGCAAATTAATCTTCTGGTCCTGTTTTGCACTCGCGCTTATTCATTATTGTAGGCTTCAATATAATTTGTCACTAGTTAAAAATGAAGGCCCTTTTGGGTATTTTACCTATCTATTAATAAAATCTTCATCTGACCAGCATTATCCTCAAGCTGTGAGTTTATTTGAATCAATGGACATAATTAAAAATACACTTTGTTACAATGAGTTCTCAGAAAAATCTCAAGCAATAGCACAGGCTATAGTTTTTAATAAAGAAAGCATTGCAATTAACAATTTAGTATTACCCAATAGGGTAGTTGAGTTTACGTATTATCCTTGCCGGTTTTTCAAACGTTGTGTCGAAGTTGTAAAAGCAAACGTATTGGGAGCCACTCATTACTATAATCATATAGAAGCTCCTCAATAGGTAACGGTCACGGTTGACAAAGCTTAATTAAAATATACTATAGGCGACTTTTGTTATTTAAATTTATTACACTTAGTTCTAATTATGGGAAAAGTTATGCCTTTAAGTAAAAAATCAACTGAATCTTCACATGAAAAAAAAGTTCGTTTATTAAAAGTTATGTTTGCTACTTTAGCTGCTTCTTTTTTTATGAGTATGCTACAAAATAAAATTTGTAAGTCTCTTTTCGGACTAACAGAAACATCAATTCATTTTAGAGACTCTTATTTTCCAGACGATAACTCTGCTGCAAATTTGTTAGGTTATATGTTTTTTGATTTTTTAGGTACCATTTGCCAAACATTAGCGCTTATTACATATATAGGATCTCCACTAACTTTAGCTGCCTCTTTCTCTTATATGTTAAGCATTATGTTTGAATTGTGGAAAGGTAGTGAAAATCAAGAAAATAATACAGTTAGTGCATCTTATGCTGGAATGGCAAATAAAATGCAGCGTAATAATATAACCTCACCACAGCCATCTACTCAACCTACTAATAATCCATTACTTTTCACACACGCAAATCCTGCATGCGCATGTCTTGAAACTAATCGTCCAGCAGCCCGTAAAAGATAGTCGCCATACGGGGTCACATACGGGGTCAAGTGTATTGTATAAGGTACTGACCCCATAAACATGACATTAAGATTTTTTAGAAGATGGAACAACCGAGTCCTTTTCAGAGGAAGCTTTCTTTTGTCTTTCTTCTTCCTCTTTAAATTCTCGAAGTTTTTTATTCGCCTCGTAGAGTATAGTAAACTTATCAGTAGGTGGTGTTAGGCCAGGGTCTTTTTTTTCAGCATAAAAATGGTATTGTGATATAGCGTAAGGGGATAAACGTTTCCCTTTTCGCAACTTATCTGCAACAACTTGCTGGCTTTTTTCCTTCATTCTCTCTAGATTTTCCCTTTCTTCCTTTTGCACTATCGCTGCAGGAGTCACTGTATGCGGTAATTTTAAAGAAGCTAAGTTTTGTAATTCAATTGTGCGTTGATTCTTAAGAGAGGCCATCTCCTGTTCTAATCGAATTATGTCTTTATCTAACTGCATGCGCTCACGATCGGATAGCTGCGCCCCCTCCTGTCCTTGAGAACTAACCAACGACGATTTTTTAGAAATTTCTGTATGAGCTGCCATAATTTTTTTATCTAGATCATCCAATCTCTTTTTAATACTTCTTTCAGCCATTAATTTTTTTTCTTCTTCAGCAAGGTTAGCTTCATTTTTTTCTTTTTGAGCTCGAATTTTCTCAGCATCCTTTTGTGCAGTATCAGCACCACTACCTTGCTGCTTTCCAATTTCATGCGTCTCAGCAGCACTCCCACGAGGGAGAGAACCGGCTTGATCAGCCGAAAATTGTGGATTTATTTTAGCTCCAGCAGCGTTAGGTGCAGCAGTTGCATTTGAAGTCAAATCGGTATTTCTTGGCTTGCCCATAATTAGCTCGAAATAATTTAAATGTATACATATTATAGACTAAATAATAAAAATGTTCCAAAAATATAAAATGACATAATAGCATAAATGGCTTTCCATATTAGAAGCTTCTTATATTGTATTTAGACTTAATCCTTATTTTGGAAACTTTGGCAAGCGGCGCATAAAATCATCAAAATTATACTTTTATGATGTTGGACTTGCTGCATATTGCTTAGATATATATCAAAAAGAACAGCAACTACGAAATTTTTCTGTACGCAATTGGAAGAACATTACAGATTTGTCGGACAAAATTGTCTAGATGACGAAACGTCTACCATTTTCTTAATGATTAATACAGGGCTGTCCCGTCTTAATAAATCATAAAAGCTCTCTTCTCCCGCTTGCGGGAGAAGGGTTGGGGATGAGGGTGGTTTAAAATAAATTGACATTCAGTTACTCATAGCGTAACTATCTGCGAACTTTAAA
>Ga0155588_1028_pt1 | contig 9174 bp, 11 predicted proteins | sample RifCSPhighO2_12_FD_107245 | JGI IMG/M metagenome (GOLD analysis project Ga0155588, IMG submission 107245) | Gammaproteobacteria bacterium RIFCSPHIGHO2_12_FULL_41_15
ATTTTTAATGCGTTGCCATATTCTGTAGCACCTTCAAAGCCAATACCTAACATTTGATGCATAAAAGCAGAATGATACCCTGTTGCCCAACGCACGCTCTATCCCGATTTTGTCTTGGACCGATTGCGTTGATCAAAATCCCATTAAAAATCTTTCACCGAATAATTGGAATGACTGGATGGTGATTGACATGCAAAGTAGCGAATGTGTCTATGGGCTAAAAAGCAAGCCTGCAATGACACCTCGCTTTCCTCGCGGCACTGTTTTTGTTATTGACGCAAAGGCTGACCCTATTGATGGTGATTTAGTGGTCGTCCATTACCCTGATACTAAAGAAGGAACGTTACGCGAACTGTCGATGGATGGTCCGACAAAATTGTTGCTGTCTATTAATGATAATGCAAAGCCTGACACACTCACTAACCGAATAAAAATAATCGGTGTCGTCATTCAATCCCGGTTTTCTTAGGGACAGGCACGAAATAACTTCCCTTTTAGCTCTCAGATTGGCTGCAGATTTGGACGATTGATCTCAGAAAAAAAGCGGAGTTTATCGAGATAAATGAGCATTTTTTTATGAGATCAATCGTTCAAAGATGCGGCCAAGATGAGATGCTAAAGGGGAAGTTATTTTGCGCCTGTCCCTTATCAAGATGAAAAATAATTAGGTCACTATTCGTAACTTTGGTGGTTTTTTCAGTAGAATTTGCGCTTGATGCAAGCCTTTGGAAGGCTGGCTTAATGTTTTCTCCAAACTCAGTCCTGCAAGCATGCCGATATAACAAGCCTGACTGGGATCAAAACCAGTGATGAGATGATCATTATTGGCAACCACTAAAGGTGATTCTAAAAATTCGCGCTTGGTCTTTTGATCAAAATAGCCAATATCACCATTCCGATTTTGAAATAAAATTTTGTAGCGACCTTTTTTGTTTTTCAACCCAAAGGAAATATTCATTCTATTTTGCAAAATTTCTTTTTTTTCAGCATTCACTAAACAACGACCCAAATAGCCTCCAATCCAACAGGCATGCACAGGCGATAGTCCCTCTATGATTTCCACTTGATTAATGATATCGACATAAGACATTTTCATCACCGAGCGCGTACCTCGACAACGAACCACCAGCATGTGTTTGCTCACATCTATTTCTTCAATAAAATAAGGCATTTGTTGAGATAAAAAGGCCATTTGAAAAGCCTGCTGCACCTACTCGCACCCTTCTCGAATAGATTGCAGAATGGTTTGAAGCACTTTCATTATTCCAAGCTCAATTTAAAAGGAGAATAATTAACACCCGTATCATACACGTCCACACCCTCAGATTTTTTCAGGGCATAAACCACTAAAACAGCGAGCCAAACAGCAACAAAAGCATAGAGAACTTTAAATAAATAACCATCCAACATTAAAAAGACAATTTTAGACCAAGGCTCTACCCCCCAATAGGCTAATGTGCCACCAATCACACTGAAAGTCGCTTCACCCACAGCAGTCGATGACACGCTACGCAACCAAAAGTGACGACCTTTCATTAAAATTTTCCATTTGGAAATAAAGTAAATATTAATGAAATTACCTGTTAAGCTTGCTAAAGTCGTTGCAAAATAGGCTCTTAAAATAGGTGAAAAAACAGCTTGATATTCAGTTTGATGCTGCCAAAAAGAGGGCGCTGGTAATTTTGAAACAAACCACAATGCACTGCTAAAAATAAAGCCTGCAATCATCGCAAACCAAACCATTTGTCTTGCAATTTTATAGCCATAAACCTCTGACACAATATCGGCTATTGCATAAGACAGCGGGAATAAATAAATACAACCGGGCTCTAAAATATGATGCACTTCAGTCATCCGATAAATCATCGGATAACTGCTTGTCCAGCCCACCAAATAAATCATGACCAACAGCAATAACCAACGATATTGCAAACTAGAACCGTTTGCTCGAGCATCGGGTTGATTGGCTGATTGTTGTACAAAAGGAACCATTGCTTTCTGCTCCTAACTGTTTAAGCTTGTGCAACTCTGACCCAGACGGAGCAAAAAAGTGTATACCTTATTTTCAGGCAGTGACTCTTTGGACCCCCTCATGCGAGAATACCGAATCGAGTGCGTAAAATACGCCATTTTTCAAGAAAACCATAGCCACATCACTGAACCTTCATCCTCGGAATCGCGATCTAGTGAGCGAACATTATTTCAGGGCTGCTCTTTTAGCAAACTTTTCACTGGGTTATCTATTTTGTTACTAGTGCAAGATGGCTTGCTTGATTTAGACAGGAATGTAAACAGCGCATTAAGTGGCTGTGACTGGCAACTGCCAGACTCGACTTTTCCTTTACCCACAATACGACAATGCCTCAATATGACCTCTGGCCTTGGGTTTTCCGAGCCATCATCACCTTCTCGCTACCTTCAAGGTGAACCAATACCCTCATTAATGGATCTTTTAAATGGACGCTCACCTGCTAAAACACCCGCTGTTAGTCTTGTAAAAGCGCCTGGCACAGAATATACCTACTCTGGTGTTGGTTATTGGGTATTGCAAAAAATCATTGAACATCGAAGCGAGAAAAATTTTGCAGATTTTCTGAGCACTCGATTATTTGTACCCTTGGGTTTAACACAAAGTACAGTTGAATGTCCTCTTAATCCTGCACGCCATGATCAAGTGATTCCAGGCTTCCAAAGCAATGGTGAGCCAGTGCCACAGGGTTTTGAAAATATTCCTAGTGCTGCGTCAGGCGGCTTATGGACCACAATACAAGACATGTCTCTGTTAAGCTTAGAAATCCTCAAAGCATTTCAGGGTCGCTCTGCCCTTTTTTCTAAAGAAATCATGCAGGAATGCATTTCCAACACTGAATACAGTGCGGGCTTTGGATTGGGGATGTCAGTGGATCTCAGCGCAGATTCTTTTAATATTAGAAAAATCGCTTATAACAATGGCTATTACCATCAACTGCTTCTTTTTCCAGAAGAACAAGTCGGCATATTAGTCATGACTGACCGCGCCAATAGTGGTGAATTTATTCAGCAATTGATTGCGAGAATCGCAACAGAAAAAAAATGGCCTGCTTATAACAGCGATTTTGAAGAAGTCAAAACAGCACCCATTTCACCTCCAACCAGACACTTCTCAGCATGAATACTGATATAACCAAAATGTCTCCCCTTTTCTTATGGACATTGTGCTTACCGGTGATGCTCGCCTGCATCGATGTAATGGCAGTAAGCGTTGCTTTAAATAATATTCTAAGCAGCTTTCCGCATTCATCAACAGAACTAGAATGGCTGCTTAGCAGTTACATGATTGGCACTGCTGCTTTTCTGATTACCATTGGTCGCCTTGCTGATCATTTTGGGCGACGAAGATTACTGTTAATCGGTGTTATATTGTTTGGATTGTCTTCTGCTTTCGCTGGATTCTCACCTTATTTTTTTATTTTAATTGTTAGCCGATTTTTTCAAGGCATTGCCAGCGCCATTCTAATGACCACTGTCATCTCAATTATTACACACAGTTATTCTCCAGAAGCACGTGTTCGCGCACTCGCTATTTGGGGTTTGGCACTGGGTGTTGCCATGGCGTTGGGCCCTTTAGCTGGCGGATTACTATTGCATATAACCAACTGGCGTTTTATTTTTTTTATTAATATACCACTGTGTATTTATGCCTATTTAATGATTTTTCGCGTTGTTCCAGAGTCACAAAATCCCAATGCCTTGCCCATTGATTGGTATGAAGCATTACTACTGAATTTTATATTTATTGGTTGGATTGTGTTGTTGTCTGAAATGACAAACTGGGGCTGGCTCTCTCACAGCAGCATTTTATTGTTTTTATGCTGTGCTACTTTATCTCTTCTGTATTATAAAAAATTTGCACAAAAACCAGCGGCTATTATTAATTTTTCGCTGTTTCAATTACCCAATTTTCTCTCAGCGACACTCTCGGGTGCTTTATCTTATTTTACTATGTATGCCTGGTTATATATTTACAACCTCTACCTACAACAACAATTACATCTAAGCGCTTTAAGAACCGGTATTTGGATGGCATTTTTCTCACTGGCTTTTGCCTTATGTTCACGATTAAGCGCAAAAATCATGACTATTTTTGGAAATCGAAGAACCTTACAACTGGGATTCTGCCTAATGTTCTGTGTGTTTATTCTACTCGGTTTTTTCACATCCAGAGCCAACTTGATTGAGCTTGGATTTTTATTTTTTATGTTAGGCACCGCCATTGTTTTTGCCAATACCCCTTCTATTAATAGTGCATTGCAATATGTTTCAAAAGAAAAAGCAGGAACAGCCTCAGGTATAGTATTCACCATTCGTTGGCTTGGCGGTGCAATAGGTGTCACTGTGGTCGCACTAGAACAACCTTTTGGTATTCAAATTTGTTGCTGGACCTTATGTTTAATCAGCCTGCTAGGATTTCTCTGCAGCTTTGGAGTTAAAAATGCTCAAGAAAACATCTCACTGGAAAGGTGAACATTACAATAAAGTCGCTTCTCCACAATTTGAGATGAATGCATCGTTTTTAAAAAATTATTCATTGATGAATATTCAAAATGCACTCGACATTGGCTGTGGCGGTGGCAACACCACTGCTTGGATGGCCGATCAAATGCAGAATGGATTTATCACCGGCATCGATGCTTCAAACAGCATGATTGAGGCAGCGATCCAGACGCACAAAAAATCCAATCTTAAATTTGAGTATTGTTCAGTTGAAGAATTAGATGAACATAATCATTATGATTTGGTGACCAGTTTTTTTTGCATGCAGTGGGTGCCTAATAAACGCGATGCTTTCAAAAAAATTGCAAAAGCACTCATGCCAGAAGGTCGCTTTTTGATGATTGCCCCCTCACCCCATCCACACTTGCCTCATATTCGTCAAAAATTAATGGCTCAAAAAGAATGGGTGGCTTTTTTTGAAAATTATGAAGACCCACTACGGCACATCACCGATTTTCAATATGAAGAATATGCAAAAACCGCATCATTGCAAATTGGTGCTTGTGATACTCAAAAAAAATCCATTTTCTTCGAGAATAAAAATCTCTTTTCCAATTTCATGTATGAAATGACGCCCAATTTGCAAACTTTACCAAATGAAGAGTTAAAGCAACGTTTTCTGCAACAGTTATTAGATCGCTATTTTGATTTTTATCCGACAGACAATCAGGGTAGATGCCAAATCGATTTCAATTTAATCCGTCTAGAAGCAGGAAAGTGCAATACTTCCGCTACTGGTTTTTGATTTCATTTAAAAGGAGAAAATAAATCTACTTTGCTCTCCGAATATTCACCTATCTTTGCTTTTGCAAAAACGACAATGACTGTTGCCCATACAGAATTTAAAACAGACAGGCAAAGTTTCACTAAATACGACGTCATTATGATTTGCAATATCACCGTAGTGGGCAGCTTTCCGTATTGAATAAAAAATACAGCCATTACAGTAAAGAAAAATTCACCAAGAGTTGAGGCTCCTATGCTACGAAGCCAAAAATAGCGCCCTTTCAATGTAATTTTCCAACGGCTAATAAAATAAACATTTAATAAGCTTGAAAAAATATAGGCTAAAAAAGACCCAATACTAATACGAAAAAGGGGTCCTAGCACAAACTGATAAGACGCTTCACCATGCCAACTAGAGGGAGATGGGAGTCGAATAAAGATTGCACAAATGACACCAAAGAGTATCTGACACCCAAAAGCAGTAAGCACTAATATTTTTGCCACTCTTTTGCCACTCTATAGCCATAAAGTTCAGCAACGATATCAGACAAAGAAAACACTATTGGCACCATAAAAACGCCAGCTAGCGTCACTGAATGTCCAAACAAAATGATTTTGCTGGTTAATACGGCAGAGCTATACATGAAAGTAATATAAAGCATTCCTAACAGCATTAAATATAACTGAGCAACTGTTACTTTATCTACACTCTTCACTTACTTGATTCTTCCAAATAAAAAAAATATCATACATGAAATTTCTCAATCTAAAAACTGAAGAATACCATCTTGCCGAATATCAAACAGATTAATTTTTTCCCGCTTCAACTGCCCTTAATCGAACCAGTTACGTTAAGAGAAAGAACTGTGACTCACCTCTGGGTGTGGATATGCAAGATCGAAAGCGATGATATTCACCTCAACGGTCAAGGCTACACTTACAGCATTCCACTTGATATTGGAAAACAGGTTCTCGAAGATATTCAGAAAGAATGGTTACCAATTCTTACCCAAAACTCTGTTGAGGATCCCGATCATTGTTATGATGAACTCTTGAAAATAATAAAATCTAAAGAAGAGCCACGTTATTACTATTATTTTTTATCAGCGCTTAATCTCGCTTGTTGGGACCTTTTTTTAAAGGCTAAACATTGTTCACTAAAAACATTTTTTGAAATTACGCATGATACCGTTCCTCTCTATGCAAGTGGTGGATGGCTTTCTTTGAGCATTCCAGAACTCATTAGTGAATGCGCTTCCTTTCAAGCTCAAAATATTAACGCTTATAAGTTCAAAGTTGGCGGCGATCAGGATGAAGAGCGTATTACCGCATTGCGACATGATTTTCCGAAAATGACTTTATATGCCGATAGCAATCAATTTTTTAAAACATCTGAGGCTGCCCTATCATTTTGCGCTTTATTAAAAAAACATCATATTGAATGGTTCGAAGAACCTCTACTAGGCGATGATACTGACGCTTTGAAAACACTAAGCTCAGACAGTCCTGTCTCGATTGCAACAGGCGAAAATCGTTTAACTTTTGAAGAATTTGAGGAGCTGTGCCAAACATCAGTTGAGTATATACAACCAGATGTCGTTCGATGCGGTGGAATTACTGGCTTTTTAAGAATTGCTTTACTCTGCCAGCAATACAATAAAAAACTATCTGCACATCTCAATCCAGAGCTTTCAGCACCATTAATTGCGAAAATGTCAGGTCATTCTGTAGAAATGATGTCATTATTTTCACTTAATTTTTTCACACATCCCATTTATCCTTTTGAAGGGAAAATGCCTATTCCAACTGATATAGGGATTGGCGTTACTTTATCAGAAAAGACTATCACTCAATATAAAGTGTGTTATTGAATCACACACAAATTCTCGTCGTTCAACTCGATGAATTCTTTATAGAGTGTATCGAAATCAGGGTTGGTCATAAACAATGTCCCTGTATAATCTCGGCCATGCCGAGAATAATGTGATATATCTTCGTGAAGCGACACAAACCATTCAACTTCACAATGACTGTTTAAATTTTCAGGCAGAGATTTAAATGCCATCACCTTGCCTGGCTTTTTAGGATAACAAGCCCATGCTGCATAGTGATTTAATTTTGGCTTAAAATTATACTCAGGATTGATTTGCAATAAAAAATGAGAGGCAATGGTATCAATCATAGCATGATGTTGATACATCTTGGGAATTAAACAACCTGGTGAACGATGTGCAATTTCAATAAAATAAATGCGTTGATCCGCTTTTTTAATCACTTCTAAATGCGTTACCCCAGCTTTAGGCATTCCCAAAGCTTGCAATACATTGCGTGTAAAATCTTGCAGCAGCATTGTATCGGGATGATCTGCTGGTAATACAATCGTCCCTTTCATTTCGCCTTGCGTAAAATTATAACAAGGCCGAGAATTCATCGAGACTAACGTCAATACTATTTTTCCATTTTGAATATAACTGTCACAGTGATACATCGTGCCATCAATAAACTCATCGATTTCAAAAAGCTCACCAACTGGAACAGTCTGCGCCCATCTTTGTAATTCATCAAAATTATGCAGCTTGCATAAATTAATGGAAGAATAGCATTGCACGGGCTTTGCAAATAATGGAAATTCTAAATCGGAAAGCAATTCTTTTAAATAAGTCTCCTTTTCACACAAAAATCGAGCGGAATCAAACACACTATAACGAGGAACATATTCAAACTGCTTTGAAAGCAACCTCTGCTTCATCACATGCTTATCATAAAATCGTGCATAATCTTCTTCATCTAATCCAAATTCTTTTCTAATTTTCCCACAGATAGGCATGGTTTCTTCAGAATTGGTCACAACATCAAACAAATATTCATTGCTTTCACTTAAAATAAGCCGAATTAAAAAAGCTGCATCAAAATTTTGAGTCACATGAATTTGACTATAAAAATGTTGTTGATTTTTTTTAAGAACAATATCATGCCCAAAGTTATTCACAATTAAATACAAATCGTATTGTTCAGGATTAAAAATAACCGCAGCATCCAATCCAAAGCTGACTTGGCTATTTTGCAAAATAAATATTTTCTTTTTTTTATTCATTCTATGCTCACAGCGTTATGCAACTCAGACAGTTGCATTAATACGTTAGCGGGGCTCATGTCTCGCACTTCCACGCCCACATAGCCGGACCATTGGCAATGTGAAAACAACTGAATAATGTCAGAAAAATTAACCGTGCCATTCAATAAACTTCTATGTTGATCTCTGACACCATCATTATTACTGATTGAAACACCGATTATCCTTTTATGAAATGTCTGAATGATTTGCTTAATATTTTGATTACCAATATTGGCGTGACCAATATCGAGGAAAAATTTCACTTCAGGAACGCGATCCAAAATGTATTCGAATTCTTCTGACATGGTGAAAATATAATAAAATGGATGATTATTTTTATAGTTAGATAAATTCTCTACCCAAAGCGTCACACCCAAAGATTGCGCATAATCGACCAATACTTTTACGCTCTCCAAAAAACCGTCTAATGCTTGTTTCTTTACCCATTTCACGAGGCGAGGTTCAACAATGGCACCACCATGAATAATTAAAGGCGCCTGCATTTTTTGAGCCAAGCGAATCTCACTTTTTGTGTACTCAATAGCCGCTTGTCTTAATACATTGATATCGCTCGCCAAGGGTAATTTGTAATTACCATGCATAATAGGAAAAATTTGATATTGCTGAATAACAGCTTGCATATTTTTGATGCGTTCGATCGTCCATTGATCAGGCGTATCGCTTTGCAAACTTAAATCGATATACCAGTGAGAAAATCCATGAGTATGCGCCTCTTTTATACCAAGCTCCGCCAACGCATATCCTTGTAAAGCCGTATACTGGATAAAAGAAGGCAAATC
>Ga0155588_1089_pt2 | contig 9045 bp, 10 predicted proteins | sample RifCSPhighO2_12_FD_107245 | JGI IMG/M metagenome (GOLD analysis project Ga0155588, IMG submission 107245) | Gammaproteobacteria bacterium RIFCSPHIGHO2_12_FULL_41_15
GGACTATGTTTTATTGGCTTTGGTCACACCACACACAAATTTTTATTGTTGATCTACTCATTTATTATTGATGCTTGCATTGTGGCCATTTTGGGTGGCACTACCACCACCATGCAACTGATTATCGAAAAAGAATTTATGGGACGTGTTATGGGGATCATCGGATTCATGACGTTTGGTTTTGTCGCCATTGGTAGCATTATCATGGGCGCTCTAGCATCGCGTTTTGGTGCACCACTCATTGTGAGTATTAGCGGCATGATTTGCGTGGCAATTGCACTGTACTATATTTCACGACTAAAACATCATCGACAAATGCTCATGCCAGTGTATGAAAAACTGAAATTAGATGATGATCGCCAACCTATTTAGGAAAAAATCATGTTACGAATTTGCTTAACAGGCGGTATTTGCAGCGGCAAAACAACGGTTGCTAATTTATTTGCCGAACTGGGCGCACCTATTATCGATACCGATATTATCGCCAGAGAAATTGTTGAACCTGGCACCGCAAGCTTGACTACCATTGTTGAACATTTTACGGATAGCATTTTATTAGATAACGGTGAACTCAATCGCAAAAAATTACGCCAACTGATTTTCAATGATCCTATTGAAAAAAAATGGCTAGAGGAATTATTACACCCTGAAATTCGCGTACAGGTACATAACAACCTCAACAAAAGCACTGCTGATTATGCCATTGTCGTTGTACCACTTTATGCTGAAAGTGACAGCATAGACTATGTTGATAGCATCTGTGTTGTCGATTGCGAACCCACAAAACAAATCGCGCGTTTAATGCAACGCGATCATTGCTCACGCGATGAAGCAGAAAACATCATCGCCCAACAAGCCACTCGCGAACAAAGATTGGAATTAGCCGATGATGTCATTATGAATAATGAAGATATCGATCAATTGCGTAAAACGGTGCGACAACTGGATATAAAATGGCGGTTTTAGAGAACCAGACTGTTATACTGCGCGCGGTCACAAATTTAATCGCTAACTTGATTCACTGTAACGGTTCGGATTAACTATTGCCGACTCAACACCTTTTTCACAAAAGGGATTGTCAATTTACGCTTTTCCACCAGTGAAGCTTTATCCAGCAATTCTAACGCTGCAAACAACTTCGCCATATTACGCGGAAAATGAGTCAATAAATATTTACCCACCTCCAGTGGCAAGCGCAAACCACGATTAGCGGCACGCATTTGCAACGCCAACACTTTTTGCAAATCCTGTAACGGCTTAATGTGAAAAACAGGACCCCAACTCAAACGTGACCTTAAGTCATTCAGTTGGCAACGTTTAGATTGGGCCGGCACATCTTGCCCTACGACAATCAAACGACAATAATGATCACGCGCTTTATTATAAAAATGCAAAAGCGCTTCTTCCCAATCTACACGACCGAAGATCGCATCAATATTATCAATACAAACTAAATCAAGCGTCTCCAGACCTTCCAATATCTCCGTATTTAATTGCGCATATTCTTCTAATGGCAAATAAAAACAGCGGAATTTTTTCGCATCAGTCGCATGACAACAGGCTTGCAGCAAATGCGATCGTCCAACACCTTCATTACCATAAATATAAATAAACTGTTCTGAGCTTTCTTTAGTGGCAACAGTTTCTAAAGTAGCAACCGCCACCAAATTATCGCCACCATAAAAATTAGAAAAAGTTGCATCATCATCCAGAGATAAACCAAGTGGTATCTGCTTTTTCATTAAGATCTCCACTTCAAAATAAGCGTATTTTCATCCATATCAGCAGGAAGGGGCAGTAAAGACAAATGTTTGGTTCGCTGCAATATATCACGCAACTGATCACGTCCACTCGCTGTTTCTATTTTAAATATCGTATCAGATTGATCAACACTCACTAAACGTAAATTATCTACCACGGTCAAACGATTTAAATCATTCATGACTGATTGCATGGAAGCCAAATTATTGATGCCTTGAATACGCAGCGTCCAATCAACACGTAAATTTTTTGCTTGCAACACAGCCAACTGATTCGCCATGGTATCCGCGATATTATCGACCGTCTGTGCCAACAAAGATTGCACCGCAGTCCCTGTCAAGGTCCAATTATATTGCTGCTTATTAAACAGTAATAATTCAGTTGCTTTCCATTGCCCCGGCGTTAATTCTCGAATCACCACATAGCTTAATGCTTCCGCACCATAACGTGCCTGCAATGCTGTTAACAGCGCTGATGGCGGCGGCCAAATATCACTCTGATCTAAGACAGATTGATCATCCAAATCCCCTATCGGCAACATGCTCGCCAAACCACGATTCGACAAACTTTGCTGTAAATCATCAGTATATTGACTATCGGCAACCAACAACTCTGCTGGTTGTCCCAAAGGAATCACATCAACCCAAATTAAAGTTTGCGGCCGATCATTACTCCAAATAGTCTGACCCGCTTGCCGCAATAACCTATAAAGTGGCTGTGAATTAAAGTTGACTAGTAAATGCAACCCATTATCCGTATTTTTATAACTAAATCCTTGCATCCAATTATTCGCGCTAGATAGCACCTGTGAAATATTTGGAATGGACGCGATACTACTATTACCACTGAGCTTGACTAGCACTTGCTCTAACGCTTGAGGCATGACTTGTTGCAAACTTTGTTCTGAACGATCCGGTACTTTAACATTGGCAACGGTGAGATCTGACACAGTGGCAGATAAAATGCTCGTCATAACGATCGAAACAAAGAGGATGAAACACATTCTGATCCATCGATTACGCATTGATTAGGTCCTATTTCAAAATCTGCGTCATAGTACGTGACAGTCGGTTTGGGTGCAATATCAAGGGGCGCCTTGGCTTGCGCTTGTTCCAACTAGCGAGTCGATGTATAACATCCTCTCAATGTAAAAAAAGGGGACGAACCCACCATGAATCAAATCACCAGTAACCGTAACTACTATCGAGTCACACCCCAAGGTCAAGTACCCGTGACTATTTTAACGACCCATTTTTCCCCTGTGCTCGGTGCATTACTACAAGAAAGCGATCAGTCTCACTGCCATTTTCGCATCCAACGCATCATCACCACAGAACCCTTCAATTTAGAGGGACATGAAAACGTAACCATTCAATTGCTGAATCCAAAAAAATTTCTTAACAAAGACAATTATATCCAGACACTCAAACGCAGTTTGGTCGACGAATCACCTGAAATTATTGCGCTTATTGATACCGACGCAATGCATTTCAGTGAAATTACGCAACACTTTCGCGGACGAATCATACACTACTACTGGCAGGCACCCCAAAATACACAAAGCTGGCTGTCATTCTCTTTATCATCAAAGAGAAAATCCAAAAATTATCAATTGATTATCGAATTTATTGGTGAGCCACAAAAAAAACATCACCCTATTTGCTACGTCGACTTTAATCACAAAGACCAACCCACCGAAGCACAAGCCAACAGCATTGCCTGCCAAGCCTACACTGCAATACTGGACTGGATTGGCGACCAAAGAATTGTCCTCGACAAAGGTAGCGTCTATTTTGATGGTAAAGTTTTACCAAAAACAGGGATGCTCTATGCTCTGTAAAGAAAAAACCAAAAAAAACTATAAAAATCAAAATAATGGTATATAATTTCGATAACATGCTCAAAAAAGGGTCAAACCAATGGTGAAATCTGAATTAATCAACCGAATTTCTGAAAAACAAGACACCCTTTCACTAAAAGACATTGAACTTAGTGTCAACAAAGTCCTAGAACGAATGAGTCAAGCTTTGGGGGATGGCGAAAGAATTGAAATTCGTGGCTTTGGCAGCTTTAGTCTCCATTATCGTCCACCACGTAAGGCACATAATCCAAAAACAGGCGCACGTGTTTTCACTGAAGCCAAGTACACACCACACTTTAAACCTGGCAAAGAATTGCGTGATCGTGTCAACGAAGCCTATATACGTGATCCAAGCAAACCCATTGCTGATGTCGCCGAAGAACCAGAAGATGATGAAGATGAAAGTGACGTCTCTCATTAATACTGGCCTGAGCCCAGTATATACAATCCTCTAAAATCTTACGTCATTTAAAAAACTCATAGCACTCCCTCGCGATGACATTTAAATCATTAAACGGATAACCGGCATGCATTTGCAAACTATCAAAATTTTTTTAGACACACTGGAATTACCGACTATTCAACAACCTCTCTCTCAAGTTGCAAAAATCAAGTTGATTGAAACCACAAAAAATAGCATAGAAATCACATTGCTATTTTCTATTCCGATTGCAGATATCCAAGCAATATTTCGTACTTTTATTCATGAAAGTTTATCCAAACAATATTCGACGATTCATTTCATTTTAAAAATCGAACAAAAAATCACTGCGCATGCGGTACAACCCAGCTTAAAAACACTACCCAACATCCAAAATATTATTGCCATTGCTTCCGGCAAAGGCGGCGTTGGAAAGTCGACCACCACCGTTAATCTTGCTTTAGCATTACAGCAAGCAGGCGCCAACACCGGCATATTAGATGCAGATATTTATGGCCCTAATCAACCGCACATGTTGGGCAGTACTGAATTACCCAAACGCCATGACCAACATTTTTTACCAGTCGAACGATATGGCCTGCAAACTATGTCGATTGGTTATTTAATTGATGTCGAACAACCGATGGCTTGGCGCGGACCCATGGTCAGCAAAGCATTACAACAATTACTGTTTGAGACTGATTGGCCTAAGCTTGACTATCTTTTAATTGACATGCCGCCTGGCACTGGCGACATTCAACTAACCTTAGCGCAAAAAATACCGGTGAGTGGCTCGGTTATTATTACGACACCTCAAGACATTGCTTTGTTAGATGCACGCAAAGGCCTTGAAATGTTCCTAAAGGTTAACGTCAATGTATTAGGCATCATCGAAAACATGTCCACACATATCTGTTCCAACTGCGGGCATCAAGAGCCTTTATTTGGTGAGCAAGGCGCAGAACGACTAGCCAAAACTTGTCAGGTACCCATGCTCGGTCAATTACCGCTTGATATTTCAATTCGACAAGCGGTTGATATTGGCAAACCCACCGTCTACTCCCAACCTCACTCTGAGCTAGCGAGCCTATATATTAAGATAGCTAGAAACATGGCCATTGAACTCAACAAGCAAAAACGCGATTATAGCCAACATTTTCCTGACATTCAGGTATCACCCAAATAAAAAAACGGCTACCATGAGACCAATCAAAAAGATCCGCATCCAAATCGCGTGTGACGCAACAAATCAAATCCTAACTAATTGACCCACCAGGAGTTATCATTCAATGAGTATCAAATCAGATAAATGGATACGCAAAATGGCGGCCCAAGGCATGATTGAACCCTTTGAAGCCCAGCAAGTACGTTACGTCAATCAGCAAAAAATTGTCTCTTACGGTACCTCAAGCTATGGTTATGACGTGCGCTGCGCTAATGAATTTAAAATTTTCACGAATATTAATTCGGCCATCGTAGATCCTAAGGCCTTTGATGCCAATAGTTTTGTCGACATTCAATCTGATATTTGCATTATTCCTCCCAATTCTTTTGCTCTCGCACGCACAGTCGAATATTTCAGAATTCCGCGCACCATACTCACTATTTGCTTGGGAAAATCCACTTATGCTCGCTGCGGCATTATCGTCAATGTAACGCCACTAGAACCCGAGTGGGAAGGTCATGTCACTTTAGAATTTTCAAATACCACGAATTTACCCGCAAAAATTTATGCTCATGAAGGTGTGGCACAAATGTTATTTTTAGAGTCAGATGAAATTTGTGAAACTTCGTACAAAGACAGAGGCGGAAAATATCAAGGGCAGCTCGGCGTAACATTACCTATTACTTAGGGACAGGCGCAAAATAATCTATACTTTTTATATTCCATTATAGGGTTATCTTTATAGGTTCCCCAGTCGGAAAACTTCGAAATACGTCAACAATCCTCGGCGAGTGTTCGAATCTCGCGCAATTTTCAGCTTTGAACCTAGAATCAGCAGTTGAAGCAAGGTTGCCATCCACCACTCACTGCTTGTAGACGGGCAACATTGTAAACATCGACTATACTTTAAATAATGTCAGTTGCGGTGATCGACGAGCTAGAGAAAAGGCGCTTTATCTGAAGCTAACCTCATCATAAAGCAGAAACGCCGTTCACTATTTCAAATGTAACCGGTAGAAATACAGAGGAGAAACACATCATGCAAAATCTTGAACAGAAATTATCATTACGCAACGAAAGAATAATTCTAGGTCTACTCACATTAGCCTCGATTCTTAGTTGGCAAAGCCCACTGGCAGCGGGGTGTCGCTCGGGGGACGCTCCAATATCTCTGCAAACAGGAGAAAGCTGCACGAATAAGATCGGCTACTACTGGTCATGGGTATCGTATGACATCAACGGGAAAACCTACCCCTCTGAAATTTGCTGTGGACCTAAAAAATAATCCTAGAATTAGCCGTTGAAGGCGTAGCGAGAAAGCTTTAGGTCTGAAGATAATGTATTTGCGGGTGGACATTAGCCCACTCGCGGGAGCACATCGCTTCAGATGCGATTGTGCCTCTGCTGGAGCGCTCAACACCTGCTTAGCTTTATCGATCAGTCATTGATGCGCGGCTCTTTTAGTCGGAAATAAATCCTTTTCATACTCATCCGCCAACAGACCCGTGGCGACTGATTCATTGGTCGACGCATTCCAAAGTTTCAGTACATGATAATTATGCAAAACCAAAAATGCAGGGCCTTTAACGCCATAAGGCAGCAGCAATTCTGCTTTCAAAGTATTATCCACTTTTTCTGGGGTCACTTTAAATTTAATCCCTAACTTTAACCAATCAGCAATGGACTGCTCCTTTTGTTCTTTTGCTAATTGGACCCATTGATCTGAGTCGTTTGGCAACAACACCGGATAACCCCAACTTTCATTTTCACGCCAACCCAGTTGATGTAAAAAATTAGCGGTAGATGCCATAGCATCATTCATATTGGTCCAAATATTAGGCTGACCATTTCCTGCAAAGGAGACGGCCAATTCTAAATAAGTTGAGGGTTCAAATTGTGGAATACCCATACCACCATCAAATGTGCTTTTTAATTGTTGTGGTAGAACAGGATGACTTTTTTCTAAAATTTTTAACGCATCAACAGCCAATTGACTGAAATAATTACGTCTCTCTTTATCTTCATAGGCCGTATTCACGAGCGCTTGAAGAAGCGGTTTTTTTCCCACATTCCGACCAAACTCACTTTCCAATCCCAACATCACTAATATATATTGCGGCGGCACTTGATATTTTTTGCTAATCAATAATAAATTTTTTTTATTGTTTGATAAAAATTCATCGACAGTTTTTTTGGATATCCGATCTGCGATGAGTTCTCTAAAATCAGGAATAGAAAATTTGTGTGACTCTATTTCCGCACGAGACATTTTTGACGTCAAGGCAGATTTTTCTTCAGGGAATGGCTTCACTGTCGTTAAATATTTTTTAATAACAGTTTCACTTACACCCTCTTTTTTTGCTTGCAATGTGATGGCCGCTAAGACATCCGAAAAACTCTCTTCAACCATCGGTTTGTCAACAGCATCTTTCTGATTCGCAAATTTAGTTTGCACAAAATATTTCGTTGTTCCAAAAACTGAAGCCATACAAAACAACGAAAATGATAAAACAATAATAGATTTTTTTTTCATACAAAAAAAAGGGGTCAAAAAATTGACCCCTCTCCGTTTTTAGCTAGCCGATTTTAATGTCGGTTGAAATGATAAGGCTTTACCATTCAACGTTAATTTACCTTGCTTCAAATCCAGGCTCAACTGTAAAGTGTCACCATCTTTTACAAGAAAACCTTGATTCACCCAGCTATTCAAGGTTTGTTTAGCCTGCATCACATTACCTTTTTTATCCATGGTTAATAGCTTCATCACCACTTTCACAGGTGCTTTCACATTCGCTGTCGCTATCATATCAGGATTTTTCTTATCCCAAGGATCAGCATGAAACTTCACTGTGCCGGTGATATCACCATCTTGTGTCGTCAGGTTAAATTTATCAACGTTCGCATCAACACCGTGCCGAAGTAGCAGGCTTCCCGCTGTGATAGCTTCCGCTTGCATCAAGCTCATCAACTCTTCTCTTTGCTCTGGCGTTAATTTTTTATTCGACAATTTAGTATTCATCTGACCTACATTACGCACAAAATCTAGGTAACCTCCATAAGCCTTTTTATCGAAATTCAAATCATATTTCAATTCAAATGGACCAATCGACCATTGATCTACTTTAATATCTTTAAATGAAATATCACCATTGACTAACGTGCGATCATCATTAATTTTAGAAGAAGCGATGAATGCAACATCATCTACAGCAATCTGCCTTGGAAAAGTTTGATCAACAAAATTTTGTAAATAGAAAGAACCTAATTTTGCTTTACCAGACCCCGTAACAGGATGTTGGTCATGATAATTTAATTGTGATTCAAAGTAGAAATCTTTGATATAAGCCACAGGCATTTTCTTTACTGCCTCAGTGTCCATACCATAGAGCGTGACATCTTCAATCTCAAGCTTACCAGTTGACCTATTTTCTTTCACATCAAATTTCACATCACTGGCCGACACACCATTAATAGCCAGCTGAAATGCAGGATATTTTAACCCATTAATTAACAAATTCAGTGCAAAATCATCTAGCTTAAATGTACCCACATTAAAGCCTAACAATTGAAACCCATTTATTCTTTGAAACACTGGTTGGCTCTTCACAACATTTGGTTCTGATGGCCGAATAGTTGGTTGATTTGCTAACGTTGAACTGGCAACAGCCATCATCATTGCAAGCGTTAACGTTTTGAGTTTATTAGAATGCATCAGCAGTCTCCTTTAGCAATATAAATCCATATGAAGTTTCGGGTGCAATATAGAATAAGAAATGGATTTTGCAAATATAATGCTTTTACGTTAGTATTCTTGAAATTCAATCAATCACCACTTTT
>Ga0155588_1023_pt1 | contig 8561 bp, 7 predicted proteins | sample RifCSPhighO2_12_FD_107245 | JGI IMG/M metagenome (GOLD analysis project Ga0155588, IMG submission 107245) | Gammaproteobacteria bacterium RIFCSPHIGHO2_12_FULL_41_15
AACAGGCTTTTGTTTTCAAACAAAAACGGCCTACGCAGCTTGGATAGCAAAATTATGGGAAGAGAAACCGCCTCGTTTTTCTCGTGCTTTATTAGAAACACTAGCATTAATCGCTTACCGACAACCGATCACACGCGCAGAGATTGAAGATATACGGGGTGTTGCTGTCAGCCCCACCATCATAAAAAATTTATTAGAGCGCGAATGGATACACATCATCGGCCACAAAGAATTACCTGGACGTCCTGCCTTATTTGCAACAACAAAACAATTTCTCGAACATTTTAATTTAAAAGATCTTGCTGAACTGCCTGCTTTGCCTCAAATTGAACAAAACAGTGCGCAAACAGAACAAAAAGAAGAGAAAGTTGAAGAAATTGCAAAAAACCCCTAGAAAAAACTGAAAATTATGCTATCGTTACCTTCGCTTAATTTTCTATACCAAACGGACTTCAAGATGCAAACTTCTCGCATAGGGATGATGTTCAGATTGCAACGATTTTTGTTTGAAAAAACCGGAGCATGTTCACTACCTGTAAGGATTTTTTCAAACAAAAATCGTTGTAAGATGAGCATCAGACCGCAGCGAGGGTTCGCATCTTGAAGTCCGTTTGGTATAGTTCTTCGGACCAATTTTTTTTTAGTGGAAAGTTGCTACTAAACTAAAGGACGCTAGGGCTTACCCTAAACTTTTTTTTAGAAGTGTACTTAAGGGCATCTCTTTTAGAGGTGCCCTTAAAAATCATCATCGTAGTTCAACAAGTGAGGACATTATCATGGCTGCAAAAAAAACTGCTTCTAAAAAGAAGTCTGTCAAAGTGATCAAGGCTGCCCCAAGGAAAACAGCGCCTGTATCTAAAGCATTTAATAAATCTGAGATGCTCAATGAAATTTGTGAAAACACAATGTTAGCCCGCAAACAAGTTGCCGGGGTGTTTGAGCATCTTTTCTTTATCATTGAACGTCATGTAAAGAAAGGTGGCGCAGGCGTTTTTATTCTTCCTGGTTTATTAAAAATTCAAGTGATACACAAACCTGCTACCAAAGCCCGCAAAGGAATTAATCCATTCACTGGCCAAGAGATGATGTTTAAAGCCAAGCCTGCCCGCAATGTTATAAAAGTACGAGCACTTAAGAAATTAAAAGCGATGGTATAACACGTTTTTTTAATTTTTTAAAAAATAAAAAACCCCTGATAATCAGGGGTTTTTTATCATAAGAGAGACAATGGAATAAACAAATGTAGCCTGTAACGAAGCGCAGCGTAGTTACGGTAATAAGCGCTAATAACATGCCGGCACATAATACCCATTAATATAAGCATCGTGGACATAAAGATCGATATCATAAAAACGCATGTTACCAATATAACAATTTGGAGCAAGAACATAGTAACCATAAATCGATAAATAATATAAACCAACGTCATACAACGTATCCCAAAACCCTGCACTTAAACTATCGTAACCACCAAAAGCCGGGACAATAAACGGCAAGGTATAGCGTTCTCTAACTTGCACAGGAACACTTGAATGATTGTGAATATACAGGGTGGGTCCCTCAAAAAAGGCATTCGCTGTCGTTAAAAATCCTGAAAATACAACACTTAACAAAATAAAAAATAATTTCTTAAACATAGACACCCCCTAACATTATCTGGTGAATATTTTTTATGAAACTGATGATTTTTGCAAGGAATATCGGCACCCCATAACGAATAATAAGGTATATACCCGTTACCCATGAAGATGCGAACCTATAACCTCAAGCTTGGGGCTTATCTTTTCGCGCTTCTCAGTCGAAAAACCTCGAAATATAACAAATATTCCTTCGGCTTTTCTTCTTCCGATGCGCGAAAATCTAAACCCCATTCTTGGGTTCTAACTTCGCATCTTCATGGGTAACGGGTATAGAATTTACGTTAAGAAATGCTTTACAGCCGGCACAGGATATAACTCTGAAAGCAAAACGGATAAACCATTTTCCGTCACTTGTCTGGCGTGGTGTCGCCTTAATTCACGTGGCTCTTCCACACCACAAGAATGACAAATAATTCCTACTTCTTGCACCACATTTTTTGCATAGTGATAGACACGATCTGCTTTGTTTTCCGGAATCAAACCATAACGGAATCGCTTTTGATGAGAGGTAATACCTGTTGGACAAGTATTTAAATGACAACGCAGGGCTTGAATACACCCTAATGAAAACATAAATCCACGCGCAGAATTAATGAAATCAGCTCCTATACAAAGCGCCCATGCCACTTCCCCCGGCGTGACTAACTTTCCTGAAGCAATCACTTTGATACGTTTACGCAACCCATATTCCACAAGTTTATTCACAAGCACAGGCAAACTTTCTTTGATCGTCAAACCCACATAATCCATTAAACTCATGGGCGCAGCACCACTGCCCCCATCTTTGCTATCTAACGTAATAAAATCAGGCGCAACATCCAGACCTCTTCTTACAATTTCCATGAAAAGTTCATCTAACCAATCATAATTTCCTAATACAATTTTAAAACCCACGGGCTTACCGGTGACTTCACGGATATAGTGAATTTTATCGAGCAATTGAGACACATTTGCAATATCCACATGACGATTGGGGCTTACCGACTCTTTATATGGCTCAATAGCACGGATTTCTGCAACTTCCGGTGTAACTTTAACAGCAGGTAAAATACCCCCTTTGCCAGGTTTAGCCCCCTGACTCAACTTAATTTCAAACATTTTAACTTGATCATAGGCAGCCGCTCGCTTCAAACGTCCTTCATCTAAATTACCTTCTTTATCACGATAACCATATTTGGCTGTCCCAATTTGGGCAATCAAATCGGCTCCACCTTCCAAATGATATGGCGAAATACCACCTTCACCCGTATTAAGCCAACAACCCGCTTTACGTGCACCCATAGATAAAGCCTGCACCGCTTCTTTTGAAAGCGAACCGTAACTCATCGCGGAAATATTAAATAAAGAGCTTGTTTTGTAGGGTATTCTACATTCAGGTCCAATGATCATTTCTTTGGGGAGCACCATCGTTTGACCCAGAGGAGGAAAAGGTGCATCAACAAAAATAACTGTGCCTATGGGATGAAGATCTCGCGTAGAGCCAAAAGCTATCACATTCTCTACTTCTTTAGCGGCACGATAAATCCAAGATCGGACGGCACGATTAAAAGGTAGTTCTTCACGATCCATGGCATAAAAATATTGGCGAAGGTAAACTCCAAGGGCTTCCAATAAATTACGGCCATGCGCAATGATAGGATAATTACGCCAGAGTGAATGCTCTTTTTGATAACGATCATAAAAGAAAAGAACCACAGCAATAATAAATAAAATACCTAAAAATAAATATTTTAAAATTTCTCCAAACCCGATCGTTTTACAAAGAATAGACAGGTGGGCTGACATAATAACTCCTTGTTTTCCAACATCCTTAGAAATCGAATGAATGATATTAATGTAACAGAAAGAAACCTGTCTAGCTCTCTTGAACAAACCTCCTGTCTTTGTTTACGCGGCGTCGGCCCTTTTTTGTTTGAACGTTTACAACATTGCGGCATTGAAACACTTCAGGACTTATTATTCCATCTCCCTTTGCGCTATCAAGATCGCACAAAGCTGTGCCCTTTTAATCAATTACGTCCGGGTGATACCGTCTTAGTCGAAGGCACGATCAAACGTGTAGAAATTAAATTTAAACCACGTCGTAGCTTATTCTGTCATCTTGAGGATGATTCAGGTATTTTGCTTTTACGCTTCTTTCATTTTTCTGAATCTCAAAAATCAAAATTACAGCCTGGGATGCAGTTAAGAGCCTTTGGAGAAGTTCGCGGATTTGGCTCTCATCGAGAATTGATACACCCAGAATATCAAGTTATCACAAAAAAACTCGCCACACTCCCCATCGACACACAACTCACACCCGTGTATCCCAGCACAGCAGGGTTATCTCAGAAAACTTTAAATAATTTAACAGAACAAGTTTTGAAATTATTAAATCAAAAAAATATTTTAAAAGAATACTTGCCCGATGTGATTTTAAAAAAATATTGCCTCCCCTCTCTTACTGACGCCCTCAATTACGTACATCGCCCTCCTGCAAAAGCCCCTGCATTTATGCTTGAGGCGGGCACACATCCTATGCAGGAACGCCTAGCATTTGAAGAATTGCTGGCGCATCATTTGAGTTTAAAGAAAAACAAACGAAAAATAGAAAACTATACAGCACCAGCTTTTCCTCAAAGAACAAATTTAATTGCGGAATTTTTAAAACAACTCCCTTTCGCGCTCACGCATGCACAACAACGTGTCGCACAAGAAATTGAAAATGATTTAAAGAAAAAAACACCCATGATGCGCCTCCTCCAAGGTGACGTGGGTTCAGGCAAAACGGTCATTGCTGCGCTCACCGCCCTACAAGCACTAGACAACCATCATCAAGTCGCACTCCTGGCTCCAACGGAAATTTTAGCAGAGCAACATTTTTATAATTTCGAAAAATGGTTTTCACGATTAAATATTAAAATTCTTTTTTTAAGTGGAAATCAAAAAGGAAAAGAACGCAGAGAAGCACTCGAAAGAATCGCAACGACACCACGAACTTTGGTGATTGGAACACACGCCTTATTTCAAGAAAACGTTATTTTTGAAAATCTAGGTTTACTCATCATCGACGAACAACATCGTTTCGGCGTACGCCAACGCTTGGCTTTACACGACAAAGCCAAACAATTCCCACATCAGTTAATCATGAGCGCCACGCCTATTCCTCGCACGCTGGCCATGGTCGCTTATGCAGACTTAGATCAATCGATCATTGACGAATTGCCCCCTGGACGCATGCCGATTGCAACATCGGTGATTTCGCAATCGCGTCGTCAAGAAATTATTTTACGTATACGCGAGCAATGTCATTTAGGAAAACAAGCGTATTGGATTTGCACCTTAATTGAAGAATCTGAAAATCTACAATGCCAAACAGCAACAGATACTTTCATGACGTTACAAAACATCCTGCCTGAATGTTCTATTGGACTCATTCACGGCCGATGCTCGTTTGAAGAAAAACAAGAAACCATGGATGCATTTCGACAAAATAAAATTAATTTACTCGTATCAACAACGGTCGTTGAAGTCGGTGTAGATGTCCCCAACGCAAGCTTGATGGTAATCGAAAATGCTGAGCGTTTAGGCCTTTCTCAATTACATCAACTTCGCGGCCGCATTGGACGAGGCACGGTTGCAAGCCACTGTGTTTTGCTCTATCAATCGCCGCTTTCAGCGCTAGCACGAGAGCGCTTGAAAGTCATGCGACAAACGCAAAATGGTTTTGTGATCGCACAACGCGATTTAGAACTCCGTGGACCTGGGGAATTATTGGGAACACGCCAAACAGGTTTAATTCCTTTTCGCATTGCAGACATTACGCGCGATAAAAAATTAATTCCCCATCTTCAAGAAGCCGCGACTTTACTTGAAAAAACTGCACCTGAAAAAATTCCTTTATTAATTCGCCGCTGGTTAAATCAAAAAGAACAATACATAAAAGTTTAGGGCGTGTTGAGAATTATTCTAGCATTTAATAAAAATTTTTATTTTTCTCTTGCCTGTAATAAAAAAACAGTATCTTCAAGCAAATGTGCTTTTACCCATGTTTTTTGATTAGGTGTTAACAATTCTCCGATCCCACTTAAAATATGTTGATTACCTATTTTTTTTAACTCAAGAACACATTTTTTCAAAAAAATAGAAAACAGCAAGCTTGTTCTTTCTTCTATTATTTTTTCGTTAATAGGCCAGCGATTTTTTAGAAAAAAATGAACATCATAGATATCTCGATTTGTTTTCCCTAATCGTTCAAACATAGCCACTAACTTGTGCGCAAACATATCTTCACGAACCATCAGTAGCATAGAAATTCCCAAGTAACTTTTTATTTCATAGTGTGATCCAAATTTTCTTAAATTGATTTCAACTTTGATATTACGGGAATTGTTTCCATAAGAAAGCAAGAAAAACAAACTATACCTTTTTATTCTACTATCTTTAATTGACCCCTGTTTTTTTAAAATTTCTCCAACAGTTAAAAAAATCTTATCTTTTTTTGTGATATCCAGGAGATCAAAATCAAGATCAATTGAAAAACGATCTAATTTATAAAAAAGATAGGCAGCTGTGCCACCCTTGAATCCTAAAAAGGGTGAGATTTCTTTATCGGTATAAATATCTTTTAATATTTGTATGAGTATGTTTTCATGCCCAGGATTATTTATCGTCATATTGAATCTGCCTTGTGTTGTCGATAAATTTTTTCCATCGTCTTTTGCATACGCTTGTTTTCATAAATAGCTAAGAGTTCGAATGCTTTATCCCAATTTAAGCCAGACAAATTATCGAAGTAGTAATCTTTGTTAAGGTAGATGATATCTAAGAATGCTCTTTCACTGCTTGCAATCGCATATTCATTCTTAAGTTCAATCCCAAGGGGATTTGTTAACACAGATGATTTTATTTTTTTAAATGAAAACGCATGTTGGCCACATACAACTTGTCTTGTTAAGTAAGAAGCAACAAAAATAGTATTGTAATATTGAAAAATAAATCCAGTTTGGATTAAGACAGTCTCAAAACTAATATAGGCGGGTATGAAAATTTTAGTGGCTAATTCCATAGGATTATAATTTTTATCTTTCGCGTAAACGCCTTGGCGCAGTCGAATGAGTTTCCCATGCTTGAGATAATAGTGGAGTCTGGAAAGCGCCGTGTTTCTTCTAGGCTCACCCCATAGCAAAGTAATATCTCCTAATGAAAAAATTGTTTTAGGGGAACGCAAGAGCGCATCCAGATAATCTCCTTTTTCCATATATAGTCCAATAATGAGGTTTAACCTAAGCCTCAGTTTATATTGTTTTCGGCTTTTTTGTAGCCGAGAAACCCTTTAGCGACACACCCTAGTATAAAAACCCAAAAAGGTAGAGCGGAATTTCATTTTTAAATCCAACTAAAATATCATCTTTAACTAATTTTTTTTCTCCTTTAAAAGCTTTAAGCTGTTCTTTCGTTTTATTTTTTCCACCTATTTCAAAAATAATATCATTCACTTGAAAATCCGCCTTGTTTGAAAAAAATATTCTTAATCCTGCTCCCATTAAAAATTGCATGAACACTAATTCTCGCTGCGTTCCTAGATCTAATTTTTCAGATAAAAATGTGTTAACAACACTGTGCAACGTTGTATTATCTAAATAAACTTTCGACGGTTTTCTTAAAAGTTGATTACCGTGCGCAACAGGATATAACACCCTCACCAGGCCTGTTTTTTTCAAAATCTCCAAATAATGTTCTGCCGTCTTATTATCTACACTTAAATGCCTTGCAATATTATTTATATTTATATTACCCGGGGGAATACTTCCTAAAAAATCAATAATACGTTTAAAATGCACTAAATTATTTGTTTTAAGTTGATAAAAATTCGCAATATCTTCATAAATTGTTTTTTCTATAATGCTTGCCAGACCTTCATACAAGGTTTCTTTATTTTGAAAAACCATCGGATAATAGCCAAATAAACGATACTCCTCAAAATGTTTTGAGATCATACTCACATTCGATAAATCAGCCGCCAGTTTTTGATGATGCTTCATCAACTCTTCAAACGTAATCACAGGAAACTGGGTGCCTGTTTTAATATTGAGATATTCTCTAAAAGATAAACCAGGAAGAAATAATAATTTTGCACGGCGCGATAAATCATAGGCTCCCGTCACAAGATCAATACTCGAACTCCCTGAAAAAATAACTTTTATCCTCGGAAATGAATCATAAATATTTTTTAATTCCTGATCCCAATTTGGATATTTATGGATTTCGTCAATAAAAAAAATCGAGATCCCTTGCGATGAATAGAGTTGGTTAACAAAATCTAAAATAGTGACATGATTAAAATAAATATTATCCGCCGAAAAATAAAATGCTTTCCCTTCTGAATACAATTCATTTTTAATATATTGCAACAATAATGTTGTTTTACCTACACCACGCGCACCTACCACACCTAACAATCGGTGATTTACACTAAGTTTTTCGTATAAGAACCGACGGTTTGAAGTGTCAACTTCACTGATAAGTCGATGGAAAGCCTGCCATAAAAACTCGTTCATTTTTGACTATACTCCATAAAAAAAATTGTATTACTGGATTATAGTCTATCTTTTTAAAACATTTCAATCAAAAAGAAGGAGTACACGCTCGTATCAGATGAAAATCTCGTCATTTTCGTCCTGTAATTCGCAGTATTCATTACAGGCCACCACACTTGTATAGAACTCAAACCTTGCTGTATGCTTTCAATTTTTTTTATGCCTTTACTCATGAATTCATTTATTACTTTTCTGATAGCCCACTGGGATTTAACAGCGGCGACATTGCTTATCGCTGCTCTGATTATTTTCTTTGAAATACGTGAACATGCCCACGGTATTTCGCATCTTTCTACTCAAGAAGCATTACATATGATGAATCGTGAAAATGCCTTGGTTTTGG
>Ga0155588_1029_pt1 | contig 8510 bp, 7 predicted proteins | sample RifCSPhighO2_12_FD_107245 | JGI IMG/M metagenome (GOLD analysis project Ga0155588, IMG submission 107245) | Gammaproteobacteria bacterium RIFCSPHIGHO2_12_FULL_41_15
AATATGTTGGTAACGTTGCATATCAAATCCTTCTTAGCGATAAAATTGATTTCCATTATAGTGAGCGATCTAAATTGGACAAGTCCTAAACCTATGAAAATATACTGCACGCAAGACAATCTCAACAAACACTCTCTACTTTAAAAAATTGCTGATAACAAACCACTTTTTTGACAAGCTCTGCCAATGTCCTAACTTTCATTTTTCGCATAATACGCGATCGATGAATTTCAACCGTTTTTTCACCAATACCCAAATCGATTGAAATCACTTTATTGTACTTACCTTCAACAATCAGTTGCATGATTTCTAATTCTCTTTTAGTCAAAGCACTCAGGCAGGCCTCCATTGAAGCATGCTCTTGATACTGGTAGTAACGTGATTGTGATTGCTTCATCGCATGATGAATAGCAGCGAGCAATGCTTCGTTACAAAACGGTTTGATAAAAAAATCTTGAGCCCCCTGCTTAATCGCTTTAACGGCAACCTGAATATCCGCACATTCAGAAAGAAAAATAACTGACAGTGCACACCGATGTTGCTCAAGCACTGATTGCAATTCTAAGCCGGACATATCAGGCAGACGCCAATCAACCAAAAGACAGCCGGTCATACTTGAGTGAAAATAACTCAAAAAACGCTTTGAATCAGAAAAGGCTCGTGCCTGATAACCCAACTCACTTAACCAATAAACGAGCGACTCTCTGGCAGAAGAGTCACTATCAATAATGTAAATGGTTTTACTATATTGCATTTTCGCTCCTTGAGCGTTTTTCAACCTAGAACTCAATGTAGACGTTATCGCCTCCAAAACACCCGCGATCTATCTGTGCATAACCCTGGGTAAAGCCATCTCAAAAGCTATTCATCATATGTGTGCAAACCTACTTTAGCAAAATTCCTCTCAATATTGTCCACAGCCCGTCACAGCTTTAGATAGGTACTACACTCACCTAAACTGTGCAGTTATACAAACTATAACGACTTGAAAACATAAAAAAATAACTAGTTACCCCCAGAAAAATCGCGGGCTAACTATTACTACTATTTAAATATTAAATAATTATATATATGTATAACAAATAGTGACCTCTATAAATTCGCGATACCGCAATCCTACATCAAACAGGATTTGAGCGTTTCCGATAGCCTTTCCCATTTTTATTGAAGCTCCCAAAATCAAACAAATGATCTAGCAACATTTACCAGACAAGGTCGTATCCAGAAAAAAAGCAATCTCAAACACCTTACTCACCTTTAATCCTGTGGATAACTGTGGATAAATCCACATGGTTATCCACATCTTCAAACTTATCCCCAAATCATTATGTTGTTATAAAGCGTTTTTAGGCGGGGTATGAACACCTTCCTGAACAGAGTGAATTGAATCTAATTGTTTGAATAGTAATTAAAAATGTAGGTTACTAACATTATCCACAGGACTAACTATCACTACTATTATTATTTTATATAATATTATTGTTATAACCCCTGTGGATGAGTTGATAATTTTCAGTGCGGGTAGATTTACCAGAAACATTCGTGAATCATGCGGCCCCTTCTTTTAATGGATGTTTTTCTTTGATTGACATCACTCAGACCCTCGACTATTATCGCGTGTTCATTTTTCAGTATTAAATGATTGACTGTGAGACAAACCAATGAAACGTACCTTTCAACCCAGTAACTTAAAACGTAAACGCACACATGGATTTAGAGCAAGAATGGCAACCGCAGGTGGTCGTGCCGTCATTCAACGTAGACGCGCTAAAGGCCGTAAAAAAATCAGTGCATAAAGATAGATTTCTGTTTTCCAAAGAATATCGAATAAAAAAACAAAGTGAGTTCACGGCTGTATTCAATAATCAACAGAAGATTGTGGGCAAATATCTGGTGCTTTACCTGTTAGATAATAACCAAAAAACACCCAGGCTTGGTGTAGTTGTCAGTAAAAAACAAGTACCAAAATCGGTAGATAGAAATAGGTTTAAGCGTTTAATAAAAGAAAGCATTCGCTTGAAGCAGAAAGACATCATTCCCTTAGATTTGGTCGTCGTTATTAGGCGAATTGCGTTAAGGGCTGATAACAATGACATTAGACAATGTTTAAGTGGAATCATAAAAAAATTAGCAAACTAGTTAATTTGCCGTTGCTAGTAGTCGTAAGAGCCTACCAGTTGGTCGTTAGTCCTTGGTTAGCCCCGCGCTGTAAGTTTTATCCTAGCTGCTCAGAATATGCGGTAGAAGCTCTGAAGGAGCTCCCATCTCACAGGGCCATCCGATTAATCATATGGCGATTGCTAAGATGCCAACCCTTTCACTCTGGTGGAGTTGACCCCGTACCTAAAAGGTGACAATAAACGATGGATTACAAAAAAACTGCGTTATATATATTACTAGCTGTGGTAGGCGTAGCGTTATGGAATGCTTGGATGCAAGACAATGCACCAACTGAGCAAACAAAGACAGAGCTGTCCACTAAAGCTGGCGCTTCTGGGCTTTCCATCCCTCAAGGCGTGAGCTCGGATGAGACAACCCCTGTTTCCCAAAATGCAGCCACTATTTTGCCCTCCAGTATAGCGAACCAGGTTAATATACCGGCTGAACGTATTATTCATGTTCATACCGACGTGCTAGACGTTTCGATCGATAGGCTCGGTGGCAATATCATTGGTAGCCAACTACTCAAATACAATAAGACGGTTACTAATAAAACACCTTTGAGTTTGTTAAATGATCAACCTGACAGCCTGTACTTGGCGCAAAGCGGTATCATTGCCTCGGATCAAAATAAAAACACCTCTCCCATTCTTTTTCATAGTGCTCAAAAAAACTATCACCTTGGTATCGGGCAGCATGCGCTAACGGTTAGTTTGCAAGGCACCGATGCCAGCGGACTTAATGTGATTCGGAATTACACTTTTCAGCCCAATCAATATGCGATTAAGTTAGATTATCAAGTCACTAATCAAAGTACGAAACCTTGGACAGGTAGTTTTTATACCCAACTCAAAAAACGTAATACCCCTGAAAAAAGCCACTTTATGGGCATGCGCTCCTACCAGGGTGCGGCAATGTATACGCCTGACAAGCCTTATACAAAACTACCTTATACGACTTTAGCAGAGCAAAATATCAACCTTAATGTACGTGGTGGTTGGCTGTCTATGCAGCAGCAATATTTTTTAACGGCTTGGATTCCTAATCAAATAAGTAATAACACTTATTTTTCTAGGGTAGATAGCACGGGTGGTCCTAGCGACATTTATACATTGGGTGCTGTTATGCCGCAATTTACGATAGCGCCGGGTAAAATGATTCAGCAATCAGCCACACTCTATGTCGGACCTGAAGAGGCAAGTCGCCTTGATGTTTTAGCGCCCTACCTGAGTAGAACGGTTGACTACGGATGGCTTTGGTTTTTATCAACCCCCATCTTCAAGTTATTACAATTTATCCAACATTGGGTTGGTAACTGGGGACTTTCAATTATTTTAGTCACTGTCATTATCAAGCTTTTGTTCTTTAAGTTTTCAGAAATGGGTTATGTTTCAATGGCAAAAACGCGGCAATTACAGCCCCTAATCAAAGCCATCAAAGAAAAGTACGGAGATGATCGGCAAATGGTTGGGCAAGAAACCATGAAACTGTATAAAGAGGAAGGGATTAACCCTTTAGCGGGTTGTTTGCCCATGTTGATACAGTTCCCATTTTTTATAGCGCTCTACTACATGATTATGGAAACCGTTGAGCTTAGACAAGCCCCATTTATTTTTTGGATTCACGATTTATCGGTGAGAGATCCGTTTTATATCCTGCCGGTTATTATGGTGCTTGGCATGGTGGTACAACAAAAACTAAGTCCACAAGCCGTTGATCCAGCCCAAGCTAAAATGATGATGGTAATGCCGATTCTGTTTGGTGTTATGTTTTATTCGTTTCCTGCGGGTTTATTGTTGTATTGGATTACGAATACCGGTATTTCGATTCTTCAGCAGTGGATTATAATGAGACGTTATGAAAAAACACATAAACCTCAAAGTGGTAGCTTTCGAAAAAAACGTGCCTAAGAAGTTGTGAGTGAGTAGTGTTGCGCGTGTCCACAAAACTAAGTTTTAGATTTCAGATTGAGAGTTTCATTTGTAACCGCACGCAGTATATATATTGCGTTGAACCCTGAATAACTCGGGAGAGTCGTTCATATGAATGACATCATTGCCGCCATTGCGACGCCACCTGGTAAAGGTGGTGTCGGTATTGTGCGTATTTCAGGATCTGATCTTTCAAATGTTGCGTTGAAAATTATCGGAAAACTTCCTCCCCCTCGTTTTGCTCATTTTTGTCAATTCAAAAACAATGATGAAATCATTGATGAAGGATTAGCTTTGTTTTTTAAAGCACCCCACTCTTTTACTGGAGAGGATGTTTTAGAATTACAAGGACATGGTGGCCCTGTAGTGATGGATCAATTATTGCAAGCGATCATTGAGTGCGGTGTCAGAATTGCTGAACCCGGTGAGTTTTCAAAGCGTGCCTTTATGAACAACAAACTAGACTTGGCACAAGCCGAAGCAATTGCCGATTTAATTGATGCGAGTTCTGCGCAGGCCGCAAAAGCAGCCTTTAAATCTTTGCAAGGTGAGTTTTCAATATTAATTAACACGCTGGTTGCTCAGCTAATCCATTTACGTACTTATATTGAAGCGTCTATTGATTTTGTTGATGAAGAAATAGATTTGATTGCCGAAGGTAATATTCTTTTACAGCTTGAAAAAATTCAACAAAAACTCAATGCCGTTTTGCAGCAAGCGAACCAAGGGCAATTATTGCAAGAAGGTATGACGGTTGTCATTGCAGGTAGACCCAATGCAGGTAAATCTAGTTTGTTAAATCAACTGACGGGTAGAGATTCTGCCATTGTTACTAATATTCCAGGCACAACGCGAGATGTATTGCGCGAATTTATTCAAATTGATGGCTTGCCTGTTCATATTATTGATACCGCTGGGCTTCGATTAAGCAATGATGTTGTTGAGCAAGAAGGTGTAAAGCGAGCGAAGCAAGCCATCGCTAAAGCCGATTTATTACTTTATTTGCGAGATATTGCTGTAGAAAAAGATAATGATTGGCAGGCATTATTAACAGAAATAGAAAATTGTCCGCCCATTGTTTTGGTGAATAATAAAATAGATAAAGTCAAAGTCGAACCCGCGGTTAAAAAAGGTAAGCCGGATGAGTTGTTTATATCGATTAAACAACAATACGGAGTTAAGTTACTAACCGATTATATTAAGCAATTTATTGGTTATAAGGCCGAACAAGCTAGCCAATTTACAGCACGCCGACGACACATTGATGCAATCAATCGAGCGCAACAGTCAATTGATAATGCTCTACAGCAGCTCAAGCAAAAAAAAACACCCGAATTAGTGGCAGAGGATTTGCGACAAGCTCAGCACGCACTGTCTGAAATTACCGGTGAGTTTAGTACGGATGATTTGCTAGGAAAAATTTTTTCAACTTTTTGTATTGGAAAATAAGGCTTTTCCGGAATGCCTGTGGTTTTAACCCTCGCGTATCGCAATGATGAATATCACTTTTACAAAATCACGACGATTCCCAAAGAACCGAAAATAGTCACTATTCAGCCCGCGTCACTGCTATGCTACGCGCAGTCACAAATGGTTACCGTTTACGCTGCACCCAAAGTCGCTCTATAACCTCTGGATCGAAAAGAATTTATCTTGTCTTAAATGTTTTTGTTGTACATTTCAAACTGTTTATGTATAATGCCCGCACTCGTCTATCAGCGAAAATAAACTAGTTAAATCAACTGATTGTTATATATATATAAAAACTTTGTAACCATTCATCTTTCATCATTGTGAGCAATGGAATCTCCGCGCTGATCATTCAGATTGATACAGTCGCAGTATTGTCTTGCAATGGGGTTTAAGCGGAATCATTACAAAACTTTTTTAATTTAGAGAGACTGACTTATGAGAAAAATTTTATTTTTAACCCCGTTCATCGCCCTGACGGGTTGTGTCTCCCACCTTAATTTGCAGCAATGCCAAGCTACCGATTGGCATCAAGTGGGTGTGAATGATGGCTCAGCTGGTCGCCCTATGCGTGATCTACAAAAAGACATTCAAGATTGCGCAAAGTTAAATTTCACTTTAAATACGGATCCTTATAAAAAAGGTTATACCGAGGGTGCACAACAGTTCTGTACACCCAGCTATACCGACGGGATGAACGCAGGGCAGCAAGGTCAAGTAGAGTCCGACATCCAGGCTCGCCAAGGTTTTTGTCAGCAAGCCCATGTTCAGCTGATTCTCAAAAACTTTAATCAAGGCTGGAATAAAGGTATTGGTAGTTTCTGTACAGCAGACAATGGGTATCAGTTTGGGTTGCGTGGTCAAGCAGCGCCTGATGTATGCCCTTCTCGCTACCAGGGTCGTTATATGGCGGCTTGGCATCGCGGCGCTAGAATTTATTGCCGAAAACCAGCTAACGCGTTTGCTTTAGGTAAAGCGGGCCAGGCTTATCCTGCTGCTTGTGATGCCAGTGTTTATCCAGCATTTCAAGCAGAATATCAACGTGGCCAGTCTGTTAATCAACGCGAAGGTTCTTTGCAGGCACAGATTAACGATGCCAATGATCAAATCAACTCTATCGTGTCAGCCAATCCAAACATTAGTCGCACGGGAGATGATTTTTCCTATGTAGATGGTACTCATATTACTCGTAATGATAGAGATACCATGTCTCGATTGCGTGGGTTAGTGAGAGATCTGCATCGTGAACAAAGCGAGTTGTATGATACGCAAATGACTAAATAATGGTTGGAATAAGTAGGTTTGATAGACTGCGCGCGATCATCAATTTAAGCTGAGGCACCGCGTTATTGGAAGGACTCCAATAACGCTAAGCCGTTTTAATTTCTTCAATAAAATACGTCAACAAAAAACATAGCACACAAAATCCACACATTGTCCAAGCCGTAAAACTGTAGCCTTGCATATAACTGAGCTTAACAATGGCTTTTATTTTTTCTAAATGTACTGCATCAACATATTGACTGACATAAGTGACAGGATGTGTGCCATTAACGACCTGTAGTAATGAATTGAGCACATCGGATGGTAATGTAATGTTGAATTGCTTAAGCGTCTTCAAAAAGAAATTTCGACTTATCATGGCCAATATCGACACTGACAAACCAATACCAATAGAACCACCCAAAAAACCTGCAGTAAAATAAACAGCAAGTCCATTGCCTGCTTTGTCTTTAGGTAAAACATGTGTAATGACTCGTGCCGTTGAAGGAACAATAAGCGCTGTTGCAAAACCAATACAAAACAAACTAATGATGGTGAGATAAATACTAGAGTGTGGCCCAATAAAAGCCATAATAGCGAAGCCAAAAATAGCCGCTAAAGTTGAAATTTTTGCCGGCCCGGCTATCCCAACTCTGTCACACATTCGACCAACAAAAGGAGACATAAAACCAAAGGTACCGCTCATAAAAATCAAGATGAGCGCCGACTGACTGGGCGTCATTTCCATGATGTTTTGTAGATAAAATGGTGTAATAAATAGTACGACAAAAAAGCAATAAGAGAATAAGAGGCGAATACAAAAAACAGACCAGTAACTTCGAATTTTGAAAGTACTAAAATCGATAGTCTTTGTTGCTTTATTTTTTTGGCTAAAAACAAAAGCGGTTGCGGCGATGGCCGAGCCGGCCATGGTAGCGACGAAGCGAGCTGAGTTAAGCCCCCAGCCATTCATATTATTAAAACCAACCAACATTAGCGTAATCGTAATCGTTAAAAAAATAGAACTGAGATAATCAATTTGCTTGGCGTTGTTCACTGTATCTTTTTCGCAAAGACGGCGCGTCATAAAAATAGTGATAATGCCCAGTGGTACATTGATGAAAAATATCCAACGCCAACTTAAGTGTTCGAGAATCAAACCACCTACATTAGGACCAATAGCCATTGAAATACCGCTGACTGACAGAATACAACTGATAATAAAGCCGCGTTGATTATCTGGAAAATAACTCAGTGGTATTAACATGCAAGGGGTAAAGATGGAGGCCATGCCAGCAGCTTGTACAATTCGAGCCGCAATTAACATGGGTTCGTTAAGAGAAATACCTGAAACGAGCGATCCAAGCATAAATAACACATTACCCCATATATAAACGCGTACAGAACCATATTTATCACAAAGATTACCGAAAATAATAATTAGACAGGTCATCACCAGTGTGAATATATTCATGACCCACTGCATTTGAGACAGTGTTGAATGCATCGCTCGAGCGATCGTCGGTAGTGCGACATTCACAATGGTTAAGTCAAGGTTGATGATAATAAAAACTAGAGCGAAAGATGAAAAGATCCACCAGCGTTTATTAGTTGTCGTCACAAGAGACATATCAAAGCTCCAAAATATTTCAGTAGTCTAGTGGAATTGCAGAGTGCATTCAAATA
>Ga0155588_1065_pt2 | contig 8470 bp, 7 predicted proteins | sample RifCSPhighO2_12_FD_107245 | JGI IMG/M metagenome (GOLD analysis project Ga0155588, IMG submission 107245) | Gammaproteobacteria bacterium RIFCSPHIGHO2_12_FULL_41_15
ACCGATCCTAACATGAAATTCAATAAGGCTACATAAAACAACACGGCTGTTTTCGCCAGGGAAACGATAAAAGGAGTTGTTTGCGAGGTGGTCGACAGGGTTGTGCACGCCCGCGCACCACCAAACATGATGGTGAGCCATGCGCTCAGCACTAAAATTAAAGCGACCATTTTTTCTTTGGGATACTGCTGATGTGGTGTTCTTGATTTAAACAAATAGGTTGTCGCTGCTCCCCCCAACGCACTGGTACCGAATAGGGCTGCTACTCGTAACCACTCTGATTTCGAAGCATGAGAAGTACTGCCCACAAGAGATCTGCCGGGCGTTGTGATAGCAAGCAAGGGTACAGTGTCTTCTGATGACCGTGCTGTTGCTGAGATCTGCAAAGCCACTTCTTTACTTGTTTGTTTTTTTTCACTCAGTTCAATCGGTGAAAACATATTTTTACTTTCTTCTATTCTCATGTCCGTCTCCTGATGTCGTTTTATACCCGTGTTCAAAATAACACTCGCACTTAAATCATGTCACTTCTTTTTCCACATATATTGCTCGGAACATGAACTGTTTGATCAAGAAACTTAACAACGGATGAAAAATACATAACTAATGTTTAGATGAATAGCACTTAACTTGGCGAGCACCACGCAAGAGCAGCGGCTTATGATCTGGTTGTTGATACCAATTCAGGAGGGCTTTCTCGGCTTCTCTGTACATAATTACCCCTAAAATCAGACAAGTTGAAACATTATCGCGAGCAAGCTGAAAAACAATGCAAGGGTTACCAAACTTTGATAAACGATGACCTGCGTGAATCGCTTAAAGATGAGCACATTGACTCTATTAAAACATTGCGCAAGATTATTCGAGAAGAACTCAAAAAATACGGCACCCACGGATAAAAGAAAAATGGCTAGAAGATCAACCCCATGGCACGAGGTTAAAGCAACGGAATTCTCACCTTATTGAATTGATACTTGGCCACTCCAGAGCCCTTCTATAAAGTCTTTCCATGGCAATATTTCAATTTTTGTTTTTCCAATGGTAGTGATGATGCGTTTTCGTGGCACAAGACATACAACACATGCAAGATCTGGCTGATAATCTTCGCAAAATGCAACCAGTCCTCTGATGTCACTGATATCAATATGTGAAGCAATTTTCGTTTCAATGGCAATCTTCCCATGGCCAAGCACAAAATCAACTTCTAGTCCTGATTTGCTACGCCAATAATGGATGGGGGAGTCGATTTCATTGATACCTAAATAGGCAATTAATTCCATTAAAATATAATGCTCAAAGGATGCGCCTGCTTCTTCTCCTTTTAAAACACTTATATTTCTATTTCGTAAATGATTAGCAACGCCAACATCAAACAAATAAAATTTGGGAGTAGACTGAATAAGATCGCGTTTTACTTTTTTATGAAATGGTTCAACGTAATAACCAATGAGCGTGTCAATCAGAATTTGGTAATATTCTTTGACTGTTTTTGCATCAATACCAACGTCGCGTGACATGTTAGCAAAATTGAGCATTTGTCCATTGGTGTATCCGACAAGTTCCATAAATCTCGCAAATCCTGGCAAATTTCTTACCAATCCCTCTGCTTGAATTTCCTCTATTAGATAATCGCCAATATATGCTCGGAGCATTCGTTTTGGTTGATCTGACAAGTAGTTAGCTGGCAATAACCCCTGTTGAAAGGCGCGCAGTAAATGAAAATCGGGAATTTCTGGATAGACCAATGGATAGAATTGGAATCGCCATGCTCTTCCACCTAATAAGTTGGCAGCTCCGCGTTTTAATTTTCTTGCACTTGAGCCACAGAGGATAAATCCAATTTTTTTATTTTCTATGAGCCAATGTACTTCATTTAATAGTGCAGGCGCTTTCTGAACTTCATCAATAATAACAGGGGATTTAAGTTCCTTAGGGGATAAGGCAAGTAATTCCTCGCGCAGTAAATGAGGGGCAGCCAACAAACGCGCTAACTCGTCTGTTTTCAATAAATCATATTTGATGGAATGTGGAAAATGTTCCATTAAATAGGTTGATTTTCCCGTTTTACGGGCGCCCCATAAAAATGCGGATTGATGCAGCGGCAGGTCAATGTCGAGTAGGCGCTTTAGGTTCATGGCTGGCCATTATGCGATATATCTTATATGGAGTATACTCCATTTTAGTTAACCTGAAAAGGAATGAGCTCCTTAAGTCATTCCTTCATCCTTGGTTAATTCTTTTCCTCTTAACAGCAGGCTCTCCCCATGCCCCTTGAGAGGTTCGACCGCAGAGCTCTCAAGTTTAGCACCGATTATGAATGTTCTCTGTTCGCCAGGTCTTCCATTCTCGGCCAGGAATCTTGATTAGCCTCTTTGGCCAACAGTATGAGCCTACAAAATACCTCTGCCCTTAAAGATAACCCCAATACCTGGTGCTACTAGAAAGAGTCGTTTTTCTATTTTCTATTTCCCTTGTTATCAAATGCAATATTTGGTACATTGTCCTAGTAGGACGAAGTACTATAATAATGGGTGTAAGAGTAAGTGTTATTAGTTAAAGCGACGCCACAATTCATGCGCTTAGCTGATAAAGCAATGTCTTATGAGGCTTTGCAGGAGCTCATTGATTCGTTGGCACTTAAACCAGAACAAGGGGTAGTTATTAGTGGGACCGGTGGGATTCGTAAAATACGATGGCGACAGGCAAAGATAACAAGGGGAAAAGTGGCGGCGTTCGTGTGTTGTACTATTACGAGAAAAAAATGCTTGTGTTGCTCATTACACTTTATCGAAAGTCCGACAAAGAAAACATAGATATGTCAGAAAAGCATGAGTTGAAAAAGTTATTACCCGAATTGATTAGAAGGCATAAAAATGAGTAAACTTGGTAAAAAAATAGTGCGCGCTGTCAAAGAAGCGAATAAGAAAGATTTAGTCACGTTATCGGTTTCACCGGACGTTGCTAAGTTACGTGAGAAATTAAATCTTTCGCAACAACAATTTGCTAAGACATATCATATTAATCCAGAGACTATTAAAAGTTGGGAGCAACATAAGCGTAAACCAGATTCTATCAGTAAAGTATATTTGAAATGTATTGCAAAAAATCCTAAATTCATCAAAAAGCTGGTCAATTCTTAAATGGACAGATTCGAAAAACCGCAAAAAAAGTGAAAAAGGCGAAAAAATTATTGACGCCAGCCAAAGCACTATTTAAATAACGTTTAATTGCAAAGCCTCTACAAAATATCAATAACAATACCCCGGCGTTTACCGAGATTTCTACCCGTGCAGGGTTTTTGCGGAATTCGGTGCGACATGGTTAACCTCAGTGAGCCAACATGCCGTAGGCACCCAAGGTTAAAAATATTAAAAATCAAGCAGCATATCAAAGTGCCACAGCTGATCGTCATGATATGGTGTACTACGGCAATCCTCACCGCCTTTTATTATACTGCGACTTCCAAGGTGGTGGCCGATGATCTCCGCACACAGGAGGAACGGCAAAACCTTTTAACAGCAGGCTCTTTCCCTGCCCTGAGAAGTTCGACCGCAGCACTTTGAGCCTTAACGCCGGTTATATAAGATGTTCTCTACACCAGTTGAGAGAGAAAAGCACACTGATCAGATCCCATGTCAGTCCAAAAATGTATGCCTGTGCTTGGCAATCGTTGTTTTCCCGACTTACCGTGGCCCTGCCATAAAAGCCATCTGTTCATAATGAGCCACATCATAGGCGATGATAGAATCTTGAAGGCGTTTCATACTCGACTATAATGCCATGCATGTCGGAATAGTCAAGACCATTCCGATGTATTGTCCTCTACACCATAGTATATACGGATAACCAAACTGTTATCCGGCGAACTGAAAACACTAAGTCATACTTTCATCCTTAGTTAATTCTTTTCCTCTTGCCATCCCCCAAAAACCTCTCTATCCTGGCGTGATTAAAAAAGATATAAGAGGGTTTTGTTATGCCTATATCTCCTCGCTTTGCTGCTATCACAGACATTTGGGCAACCTTATTGTTATGTGGAGAGGGTCTATATGGTGGATTCACTGCCAGTTCTCTTCAAAAAGATGACCCGATACTTGCTGTACTCGCTTTCTTATTCACCATAATATCCTTCCTAACAGCATTCGGTTTGGGGAGGCGCGCAACTCGCTTATGCGAGGGGAGATTAACTTGGACGCCGCCTGATGAAAATAAAACCCCATCAGAGAGCAGAGAGCTCAACCGCTATCAAAAATGTGAGGCCCTTAATAAGGTCACTCCCTTTTTGTTACTCTTGGGTAGTGTGTACGGCTTATCAGACGCTGCTGTGTCGCTGATGGTTCCCCCCCATCATATCAAAGTGCCACAGCTGATCACCATGATATGGTGTACTATGGCAATCCCCGCCGCCTTTTATTATATGCTGACTTCCAAGGTTGTGGCCAATGATCTCCGCGCACAGGATGATGAACATCAAAATCTGTTAACAGCAACAATCCCGGCTTTTTATGGGGGCCCCTGAGAAGTTGAGCATGATAGCACGGTATCACATTTTAGTACCAAACGCACCAGCAGACAAATTTGTCTACCGCCCGCTGGACAAATTTGTCCGCCGGTGCTACTCTTTTAGCTATGGTCATGCTACCTGCCTATTTGCCTCACAATCGGTTTAAAGAAAGTATCTCTGCCTTCCGCCAGCTGGATCCCCACTTACGCGAACTCTCTCAATTGAGATATCAATACCACCCCGACTGGTGGCAGTCACTGCACCCAGATATTCCAGGTATTTATATCCTGACCGGTGGAAGGCAAGTGGGCAAATCCACGTCATGCAAGCTATTGATACAACATTGTTTGGAAAATCGATGGTTTTCCCCTGAGCAAATCTTCTACTTACCCTGTGATGAAATTTATGACGCCCCTGCGCTATCCGAAATTTTACGTTATTTTCTCGATGGCTTATCTCATCAGCCATTCTTATTGATCATCGATGAAATTACTTATGTTAAAAATTGGGATAGAACCATCAAAGCATTAGCGGATGAAGGTTGTTTTCGCAACGGGCTTTGTTTATTAACAGGCTCTGATACGCTGATTTTAAAAGAAGCTGCTTCTCGGTTCCCAGGAAGGCGTGGAAAAGCCGAAAAAACAGATTTTCATCTCTATCCACTCTCATTTTCAGATTATGTTACTTTGCGCTCTCCCCTATCAAAACCTACGGTAGAAACACTGAGCACTTATTTTCAAGATTATTTGCTCTGTGGCGGATATCTCCGCGCTATTAATGACCTGGCGGAAAAAGGGGAAGTCACTCCGGCCACGTATTCAACCTACGAACAATGGGTTCGGGGTGATTTTCTCAAACGAGGTAAAAACGAAGATTTTTTACTCGCTCTCTTACACGCTTTATATACGATAGGCGTTTCCCAAATTTCTTATTCTAAATTAACTCAAAAAATTGGCTTACTAAGCAAAGAAACCTGCATTGATTATTGCCAGTTTTTAGAAAGAATGGACATATTAATCACCCTCCCTGCTTTTGATCAAAATAGAAAACAAGGATTTCCTAGAAAGGACAAAAAGTTCCATTTTACGGATCCTTTTATTTACAGAGTTCTTCATCATTGGTTAAAACGTTCAGGATACTTAAATGCATCCATCGTCGAGGGCACGTTAGTAGAAGCTTCTGTTGCCAGCGAATGTCATCGCTTAGGGAGAACGTTTTATTTTAAAGGTCAAGGAGAAATAGATGTGATTTGGCTGCATAATAATACAACGCACGCGATAGAAGTCAAATGGACTCAAGAAATCTCTCCCCATGATTTAAAAATGTTAAAGCAATTTAAAAACAGCCTGATTTTATCTCAATTACCTCACGCAGGAACCATTGACCACATTCGATCTTATCCTGTTTATCAGTTTCTTTACCTCATCCATGATGAGGCGTTTTTGTCAGATAGATCAACAGGGTGATGTCTTACAGACAATAAAACAGTATTGACCTTCCTTCCCGCCCGCTTGCGGCGGGGATTTTTATTTTTTCCACATTTTCTGGATCTTTCTATTCACTAAGCTAGGAAATAAAGCGTTGATAAATAATGTGAGCCGATTATGGCGGTTCACGTATAGGGATTTTTTCTCGTTAAAAATTTTCCACGCCTCTCGCGCAACGTGTGCCGCTTGTTGATAAGGAAAATCACCATGAAACTTGAAGTAACGCAGTGCAACACGTCCCAAACGTTTTTGCATACGAGAATGCATGGGTGGGGCAACATAGGTCGTAATAATGATTTTATTATCATGACTCAATTCTCTCGACAAAACTTCTCCCAAACTCCACAACGCAGCATGAGAAGCAGCATAACCGGAAAGCAATGGCCAGCCGCAACGTCCACTGGCCGACACAATATTTAAAATACCCAATGCATTTTCAGCCTTAAGTTCGGTAACAAATAATTGCATTAACTGAAAAGTCGCGACACAATTGATTTGTAACATGGTTCTAAATTTTTCGACAGGAAGATGAATAAACTCATCGGCCTCCGCAACACCGGCGCAATTGATTATTGCATAATATTTTTCATGGCTGCTCTTTAAACGCTGTAAAAAATGCTTGAAATCTATTTCATCATCAAAATTGACTATTTCTATTTTCACAGTGAGCTTATTATCCTCTTGTAACATTCTTGTTAAAGAATTCAATTTTTCAGAATCTCTCGCCACCAAGGTCAGCGGATACCCGGCTTTGGCAAGCATCTGAGCAAATGCTTTTCCTAATATGCCAGTCGCACCGGTCAATAAAATGGTGGGGTGATACGCTACCTGAATAATTTCTGGATTTTCTACTATATAAGCATGCTGAGATTTTATTTTTAAAGTCGATAAAAACACATCCATTTCTTCTTGTGTATTGTAAAAATGGGGGGAAACACGAATATAATTGTCTCTCTGAGTAATATGAATGTTGTGTTGTTTAATCTTGCTTTGAATAGTCTCCGCATCGAAATGATCAGGAATACTAAAAGCCACGATACCAGCCGTATGATCATTCTTGGCCAATGTCTCAATACCGTGTTCTTGAAGCGCTTCTGTCAGGTAACCCGTATTGGCTTTAACTCTCGCATAAATAGTATCCCAACCAATCGCTGTTAGATCTCTCAACGTTTGATTGAGCGCTACGATGGGTAAGATATCAGGCAAACCGGGTTCAAACCGTGTCATGTCTGTCGAAAAATCTACTGCTTTCAATGAAAAATCTTCTGGATATTTCACCGAAGTCCAACCCACTAACGGTACGGTCAGTTTTTCTAACCAGGCTTTTTGCGCATAAATAAAACCAACACCCACACTTCCCAATAGCCATTTCTGCGCACCAGAGGCGATAAAATCAGGTTGAATCACTTGTACATCGAAGGGTATCGCGCCCAAAGCTTGAATCGCATCATAGCAAATTAAAATCTGGTGTTCGCGACAGAAATCAACAATAGCTTTTAAATCATACTGTCGACCCGTCAAGTAACTCACGGCGCTGATGCTGATTAATCGCACATGGTTCAAATCTAATTTTTGTAGAGTTTCAACGACAGGAACACCTGCTTCGATGTCGAAAAAATTAAAAATAATGCCTTTTTTTTGCAAGTTCTGCCACACGTAAATATTGGACGGAAACTCATTGCGTGGCACAAGAATATGATCGCCCGGTTTAAACGGAATCGCATTGGCAATTAAACTTAATCCCGTCGAGGTATTTTGACAAAAAGCAATCTCCGTGGGATGGACATGAATGAATTCGGCGAGACGCCGTCGAGTATCTTCTAGTACATTCAACCAATGATAAAAATGCTCACTCAGCGGCCGCCTCATTTCAGCAGCCACCTGTTGAATGCGTTCAATCGAAGATTTGGCGATGGGGGTCGTGGCCGCGTGATTTAAGAAAATATCATCTCGAGTAATGGGATAACTTTCTCTAATGGATTTAAGATTCATCTGGCTTCATCGTGTTCTAAAATTCGATAACAACGTAGGGTAATAGTCACTATGCCTCCTAAAATAATCCACCATAAAAAGAGTTTCATAAAATCAAAGTGCCAATAATAATGTACACTAAAAAATTGCAATAGGGATAAAATCATTAGAGCAATGATACGGTCAGTTTGACCCACGGGCCCCACGCTCTGAATTTCCTTCCCTCCCACCAAACCGATAAGCCCTGCATAACTGATCCCCCAACAAAGTATCAATGCCAATACACCTAGCTTAAAATAGCCAGGTGGTGCAAAGATAATGGCTAACATCAACATCATATCTGCCGCCTCAGGTGTGATACGATTCACAATAGATCCTTTCGCAGATTGTTTATTGAAGTGTTCTGCAATCATCCCATCTAAGGTGCCTACGATCATACGTAAGAGTATCAAGATAATACCCACCCAATATAACCCCGCATAATAGGGCGCAAAATAGTAGATCAGCG
>Ga0155588_1078_pt1 | contig 8391 bp, 10 predicted proteins | sample RifCSPhighO2_12_FD_107245 | JGI IMG/M metagenome (GOLD analysis project Ga0155588, IMG submission 107245) | Gammaproteobacteria bacterium RIFCSPHIGHO2_12_FULL_41_15
GAATTCGTCATGTCAGCGCAATGCCAGAAGGTTGGATTAGAGTCACCGACGTCGACCCTCGCATGCAAACCCATAACGCTTTCTACGCGCAGCTTTACATCAAAATAGATCGCCAAGTGCCGCGATATGCTGTCGTTGCTTATCGTGGGAGTGATAATGTGCCCAATTATATTGTGGATGCGGTGAGTTGGACTTCACATGTTTTGGGTGAAGGGGCGCATGTGATAGCACCACCCGTGTATACGTCAGAAGCCAAAGCGTATTTTGATGCTTGTTGTGATTATGTTAAACACTATTTTCCTAGCATTCGTATTAGCGATATTAGTGTGACAGGGCATTCATTGGGAGGCGCTTTAGCGCAATTGATGGTGGCACGTTATTTATTGCCGCATGCTGCAGTGACATTTAATCCGCCGGGTATTGGCGAAATTATGCAAGTGTCCGAAGCGGCGGCGCGTCGAATTTTTTCAGTGAATTCCCTTTATGGTTTTATCAATAAAGCAGGCGTGCAGGTTGGGCATGTTTATCAGATTCATGTCCAAGAAAAAGAAGCAGAAGCTAAAGCGTTATTCGAAAAATTTAATCATCAATTATATGCAGCTTCTTTTGTGTCATATCGCTTGGGTGATAGTAATTTAGCCTATGCCCCATTTTTATATTCTGCGGGTTTGGTGTCACGATTAGCGGCTTATCTGACGGCAGAGCCTGCTTTAGTGAATGCTCCCGAGACCAAACAAATAGAGCATCAATGCATGGCCAGTCATTTAGAAAATTGGCGCGAAACTCGCGCGTTGTATCGATTAAAATGCCATGCGCAATCAGTAGCAACGGAGTTTGCCAAGGTGGTTTTGGCGCAACACGGTATCAATAATATAATTACAGCGCTATTGCAGAAAGAAAATTACCCAATTTCGATGAAAGCGATTTAAGTGTGATTGATTGTCTGATAAGCCGCGAACAAAGTGCGCGGTACTGTTTTCTCCTGATGCTTGACTATCTACGGGTGCCTGCCCGCGAACAAAGTGCGCGGTACCGTTACATCGTGAGTGTTTGTTGTTAGCCGCGAACAAAGTGCGCGGTACTGTTTTCTCCTGATGCTTGACTATCTACGAGTGCCTGCCTGCGAACAAAGTGCGTGGCACCACAATCAATGCAAAGTTCGATTATCTGCATCCACTTGCTCATCAACAGGAACGGCTAGCTCCTCTACAAATAACATGGCCGTTGCACGAACGAATTCTTCTATTTCAGTGAGTAAGCCATCTTCCATTTCGTTATTTTCAATACTCAAAAAATCAAGCTTCGTAATTTCAATTAAATTTTCAAGACCTTCGTCAAGCGTCATTTTTTGTTGTTCGGTCACCTGTATTTCATTTTGACCTAAACCACTGACATAACCTTCTGTCCACTCAACAATAGACAAGGCGCGCTCCTGCACAGGGGCATCATCATCCGGAATGAGCATCTGCATTGAAAATTCAGTGTCATTGATTTGATCGCGAGTGACTTCAAATAATTGTTCTAATAATTTCAAACCTAATGTTTCATTCAATAGTGTGTCTTCCCATGCTTGATAAGTTTTGTGTTGCGGCTGATAGGTTAAAAAACCTGCCATTAAGCCATGTAGTTCTGATGGACTTTGATCCGTAATGCCCAACTCTTTTAGTGCGGCTTTAATAGCCAAATATTGTTTTTTCAAATTGGTTTTAGTCATAGTTCACTCAAATAATTTTTTGATGGACTATATCATAACAAATTGCACAAATCTGCCTAGGAACGTTGATGAAATAAGCTTTACAACTTTAATTTAATGCAAAGGGATTATTTGATATGTGATACTGAGTTGTAAAAGTTATTTTGTATAACGTCAGGGGTAAGAATGCGAAGTGATTTACTCCTGTGTCTTCCAAGAATAATCTATTGCATCAACTAACAAAATGATATGATCAGCCGTCGACCAAAATGATTTAATCACGATGATTTTAAGGAAAAGAGCATGAAGCCAGCTGTTAGTATTCTTTCTATGTTTGCAAGATCACCGATTCGACCCTTACAACAGCATATGCACCTTGCCAATCAATGCACCCATTTTCTTATTCTTTTTTTTCAAGCCGTGATGAAAAATGATTGGCAAACAGCAGCAACACTGGAAAAACAAATTATCGAAAGCGAATCTAAAGCCGATAAACTCAAAACAGATTTAAGATTAAATCTACCCAAGCATTTGTTTTTACCTTTTAATCGATCTGACCTGCTTGATTTGCTCATTCGCCAAGAGCAAATGGCCAATCGTGTTGAAGACATTGCCGGTTTAGTTTGCGGTCGAAAAATGTCTATCCCCCCTGTTTTGCAAAGCATCTTCAAAGAATATATCGACAAAACCTGTGAAACTTCACATCAGGCTTATGCCGCCATATCTGAATTAGATGAATTAATCGGAGCTGGTTTTCGTGGCCGCATTGTTGACTATGTTAAACAGCAAATCAAAACACTCGATGAACTTGAAACAGAAACGGACGAGTTGAAACGACAGGTGAGTCAGCTTTTGTTTAATATTGAAAATGACCTGCCGCCCATTGAAGCAATGTTTCTTTATAAAATTATTGATTGGATTGGCGAGCTTGCCGATTCTGCGCAAGGCGCTGGCAATCGATTGTTAGTGTTAATGGCAAGTTAGTTGCTGAGCACTTCGTAGCGCACAATAGAACAGCCCTGCATCTGAACCTTTAATTTGTCGAAGCCGTGCATTTGATGTTAAAATCGCGTTCCTAAAATTATATAGCTGAGCGTCTATGTCATCTATCAAGCATCCTCCCAGCGAAGAATTACTGGCCACAGCACTCCAATACATGGCCCGTGCCTATGCGCCTTATTCAAAATTTCATGTGGGCTCAGCCCTTTTAACAGATCACGGCAAAATTTTTGGTGGTTGTAATATTGAAAATGCTGCTTATCCTCTTTGCACTTGTGCTGAAGCGAATGCCATCGCCAACGCCATGTCAGAGCGTGTCTGTATCATTAAAGAAATTTTGGTTGTGACAAAGACTCAAACACCTACTTCTCCTTGCGGTGCTTGTCGTCAGCGCTTCTGTGAATTTGCAGAACCTAATACGCTCGTGCATCTGTGTACGGAATCAGGGCTATGTGAAACCTACACGTTTGAAGAAATTTTGCCACTACCTTTCGACAAATCTAAACTGAATCTATAGCCGATAGGGCCAAAGCGAGAATCATATGAACAATCAACTTCAAGCACTGCAAGCCGTTAATGCTATTCGTGCACATTATCATGGTGAACCCCCTAAAATTGCTTTAATCACTGGTTCTGGTTTGGGTGCATTAGCTGAAACTATCACTAAACCCGTTATTATTTCATATAATGATATCCCAGGTTTTTCTACTTGTTCGGTCAGTGGCCATGGGGGTCAATTATATTTAGGTTATTTAAATGGCATCCCCGTTGCTTGTATGCAAGGTCGTGTGCACTATTACGAAGGCACTCGCAACGAAACCATTCAATTAATGATTCATTCACTGCGCGCCTTGGGCTGTAATGCCATGATTGCCACCAATGCTGCGGGTTCATTGCGTGCCAATGTTGGTCCTGGCAAATTAGTCATGTTAAGTGATCACATTAATATGCAATTCCAAAGTCCTTTGGTTGGGCCGAATATTGATGAGTTTGGGCCACGGTTTGTCGGCATGGAAAATGCTTATGATGCAAACATGCGTGAGCAATTTTTAAAGCTAGGCCAATCATTGGGTATAGATATTTATGAAGGTGTTTATATCGGTGTGTTAGGCCCTGCTTTTGAAACACCCGCTGAAATTAAAGCGTATAAAACATTGGGTGCAGATTTGGTGGGCATGTCGACAGTGGCAGAAACCATTGTGGCAAGACACTGCGGCATGAAAGTTGCCGTTATTTCAACCATTACTAATTTAGCGTCAGGCATGCATGATAAACCATTAAGTCATGAAGAAACTTTAGCTGGCGCGGCACTTGGTGTTAAATCTTCTGTTGAATTAATTAGAGCTTATATCAAACAGCATGGTGAACAATTCTTATAATCTAACTGCGTTACTTGATTTCACTTCTTTAAATGATGTTGACAATGAAGAAGCGATTTCAACCTTATGTGAACGTGCACAAGGACTCAAAGACGGCCCCGTTGCTGCGGTTTGTGTGTTTCCTCAATTTGTGTCATTGGCTAAAAAGCTGTTAATCAGTTCCACGATTAACGTCGCGACTGTTAGCAATTTCCCAGGTGGTGATCAGCTAAATTATTTAGAAGAAATCGAAACTGCCATTGCAAACGGCGCCAATGAAATTGATTGGGTATTACCCTATCAAACATTTTTGTCAGGCAAAGATATTTCTGGCGATTTAAAAGCCGTTCGTGAAGCTTCAAAAAACACTCTATTGAAAGTGATTATCGAATCGGGTGCTTACCCCAATACTTCTCTGATTCAAACGGTGACACAATATGTCATTGATGCTGGCGCAGATTTTGTTAAAACTTCAACAGGAAAAATAGCGCAGGGCGCAAGTCCCCAAGCGGCCCAAGCAATCTTACTCACCATTAAAAATTCAGGTACCAATACGGGCATTAAATTATCGGGTGGCATACGAAAGCGTGCGCAAGCTATCGAGTATTTGAATATTATTTGTGAGCAGATGGGTGAAGAGTGGATTGATTCAAAACATGTTCGATTTGGTTGCAGTAAAGTGCCAGATTAAGCAGGTCATGATTGCATTTAAACACTACAATAACCTTGCAAAAAAGTATCCAGCGTTTTTTCAATCATATTTTCAATGGCCATAATAGGATCTTTACTCATTTTATTGGTATATCGATTTAACATGACACAGCTCACTGAACATGCCGCGTGACCATAAAAACGCGACAACATATAAAGCGACGCGGTTTCCATTTCTCGATTAACAATCCGCGTGCCCCGATAACTAAATTTTTGCAATTGTGAAAACCATTTAGGTTGCTGCAATGTAATACGCAGCTCACGTTGTTGCGGCGCATAAAAGCCGGGGCAAGTTAAGCTTATGGATTGCATACCAATGGGTGAGAGTAACGACAATAAATGGTTATCCGCTTGCGCTGCAAATACGCCACCTTCATAATCTTTATCAGAAATAAAGTTACGCACTGCGCGTTGCAAAGAACGTTCGCGAGCATTAGGTCTAAATGAATAAAAATTAGCTAGACCGTCTAAGCCAATAGCAAATTGTGAAATTAACAAATCGTCTGGTTTAATTTCTTTAAATAAAGTATCGGTCGTTCCTAAACGAATAATGGTTAATTGTCTAAATTGTTTGCGAGGCAGACGTGATTTAAAGTTGATATTGGCTAGCGCATCGAGTTCATTGATGACAATATCGACGGATCCGGTGCCAATACCGGTGGAGATAGCAGAGACGCGATGTCCACCCATCTGACCTGTATGTGTGACAAATTCTCTGTTTTCTTTACAGACTTCGATAAAATCAAATAGCTTTGAAACTAAAGATACGCGATCTGAGTCGCTGACCAAAAAAACAATGGGCGCTAATTCTTCTGGTAAGAGGTGAAGGTGATAAATGCTTCCATCGTTGTTTAAAATGAGATCGGTACGATCGAGTGGTGTTGACAAAATGTGCTCCAAAATACATTTTGCATCGAAGTATAACAGAAAGCTTTTCGGGGGCACAGGCCACTTTAACCTAGGAATCAGCAATTGAAAGCTACTAGCCCGTCAACATTAAATTTACGAGTTGTTTGCAACCGTCATCCCGCGGCTTGACCGCGGGATCCAGTGGGTCAAGATTTCCAAGACTTCTTGGATCCCGCGGTCAAGCCGAGAGATGATGAAGCCTTAACTGAGTTACCCGAAAATATACCGAGCGCAGTATAGAGTAGAGCTGAGGATATCAAGCGAAGTCTCTGACAATATGCTTTGGTTTTTTTGTTGATAACGCCCCCACTATCCAAGCGCCAAAACACGCGGATGGCACATAAGTTAGTAAACAAATCACAGCAAACCAAACGGGAGCGCGAATCATCAGAAAATTCGCCACCCCTGCTAAAAACATTACGCAACCCACTGTAATAGCGGTTGCCATACTATTACGATGTATTAACCTGGCGATAGCACCGCCCACCACAGAACCCATAAAGTAAGCCAAAAGCACAATGAGATAGGCAAGCGCAGGCAAGGTTTTAATCCACTCTTGTATTGCCTGCATTTCGTTCGGATTTAAATTAGCCGGCATTGGATACAAAATATGATTGATCATTTCAATTAAAGAAATCACAACAAACGCAGAGAGAATCCCAAATATAATAGATAAAGTTTTTCGCATAGTATCTTTCCTTAGAGTTTAATAGCTTCCATCAGACAAGCTTATCGATGACTGGTTTTAGTTGTTAATGCAAACAACAAGTCACGTAAATTAGGTGGATTAACTTCTTTTTCCAATGCCGATAATTGTCGCTCAATATACTTTTCCCACAACGGGGCGCGGTCGTTTTGACTGCCTCTGGATGTCGGCGCGCGAGTCCCCATCGCTAACGTGTAGCCTAAACCAACTGAGTCCACAAAACTAGGCGTACCTATTGTAGTGGAAGCGCGCTGCTCTGGCTGTTGAGCTTTTGTGGCAACGACATAATAAACACCTTTAACGAGGGTCTCGGTATATCGAGCTGGTAAACAACGTTGAACATAACCGACTACTTGGCGCAAAAATAAATCCTGTTTATCTTCTCGCTCTGTTCGACTGTTGCCGTTCCACTTGGAAAATTCTTGCTCTTCTCGTTTGAGTACGGTGACTAAGTGAAATGGATTAAAGATCTCTCCATTGGATGTTTCAATAAAACTATTTCGAAAGGCTTTGAGTGCTCTATTCAGAGCAGATGAAGGCTGATCTTGGCCAGGAGTCGTTAACTCTCTTGTAAGCTCCTCAGGCGACGCTTCGTTAATTGCAGTAACAATCCGATCAAAATTAAATACATTGCTTCGTTGTTCTATGGCATACGCTTCAACGCCGTTTGGAAAAATGGCTTTAGCTTGCTCTTGTAAGATTTCCCTTAAATTATGATAAACGGGTCTAGGTTGGTCTTGTAAAATTTCCCGCATATTATGCTGCCTAGCAATCCGCATCATCATTTTGCACATTTCCACGTCGCCGACACGTAAGGCTGCTTGAAAAGGGGATCCGACAATGACGCGTCCTGAATAATCAGTAGCCCAGCCTTCTTTAAGCAATAACAGGAAAGATCGTTTAATTATCGCCTCTACTTGTGCTTTCTCACCATAAACGACCAGTTTGATTAAGTGATAAATTTGATATTCCAGACGTTGCTCAACACTCAACGGAGTGGGGAAAAAGCTTGCTAGCGTCTGCCGAGCATAGCGACATGTTTGTGACAGCAGTAGAAAAAAGAGGATGTCTCTGTTGTCGTTATCCTTCGGGGCGATAAATTTTTTGATCAGGTGACTAAAAAAAAGTCCTCTCCAATCGAGGTCGTTTAACTCTTTTTTTCGGTATTGTTGCATTTTGTCTCTTCGCTGAAAGGTTATACTGCGCGCGGTCACAAATTTAAGTTTTGATCTTCCATCTTGGAGTCATCTTTTTGGAGTCATCTTTAAAGGATTTTGAGCCGAAAAAATCCTCATGGAGGGCCTACCCCACTCCGGTTTTTTCGGGTCAAAATCCTTTAAACCTAACTCTCAATCTGAAATCCAAAACTTAAATTTGTGACCGCGCGCAGTATAGCTTAAATTTTTGGGCTCTTCCGGAATGTCCGTGGTTTTAACCCTTGCTGTCATTGCGAGCTGCTGTCATTGCGATACGCAAGCGAAGCAATCTAGAAAATACAGGACTTCTTCTGGATTGCTTCGCTTTGCTGATGTTTGCCCCAGGGGGCTAGGGTGCTCGCAATGACAGTAGCGTCGTCATCCCGCGTAATGACGGGATATCATTTTTACAAAATCACGACGATTCTCAAAGAACCAAAATTTTTTTAAAAACAGCCTTTAGAAGTCGAAAGATAGTGAAAAAACGACAACGGAGTTTAAAAAATGAAACGACTTAAACAACAGCTAAGTTCTGAAGAGAAAGAAATTTTGAATGCATGTGAATCTGAAAAATTGAGCAGTGTCCCCCCATTTGGCAGCAGAAAAAAAGCGGTTTCAAAAGATAGCGAAAGTCCATGCTTTAAAAAACAAGCGTGTTAGTCTACGCATGTCTGAATGGGACTTTGCAAGAATTCAGGAAGAGGCTTTAACAGTAGGGCTTCCATATCAGAGTTTATTATCCAGTATTATTCATAAGTATTTAACGGGGCAACTTCATGGGTAACCCAAAAGATCTAGGGTCTGTCATCCAATGTTTTG